>BNJT01000870.1_pt1 | contig 301891 bp, 505 predicted proteins | sample 8540491 | NCBI WGS metagenome assembly BNJT01 (sample SAMD00202455, study PRJDB9452) | human saliva metagenome | host: Homo sapiens | reverse complement strand
AATACGGCGGCAGAATACAACGTGGCCATGGATTCTTGCTGCATCGTCAAAAATCTGCTGGATCACCGTGGCTAAATCTGCCTCTGTGGCTAACAGTCTGTCAAATTCCCGCCGCATATTATGTTCTTCAAAAATACATTTCACTAAATCTTGCTTGGTCGGGAAATATTTATAAAACGTCACTCGACTCTACCCCTGCCGCCCGACAAATTTCTGCGACAGAGGTTAATCTCCAGCCTTGTTGATAAAACAGTTCAGTGGCAACCTGTTTCAAAAATATCTTTTTCATGGTCCAGCTCCTTAAGAGGCAATAACATAGCCGAAAAGCCTTTAATTGTCAAACATCAAATTTGAGAAAAAATTCTTATTTACTTTCGTATTGTGATTGTGTTAGGTTTACATTATTAATCAATTAATGATAAAAAGTGTAAACTTTAAACTAAAATGAAGCCTAGGAGAACCCATGAACAAGTTATCCCCGACTCAGCCTCATTAGCCTTTGCCTGATGAGTGCCTATTCTTTTTCTATTCATGCCGAAGAAAGTAAACAGACCACGGCACTGAGACGAAATCACGGTAACCGGTGAAAAATTTGAGCGTAGTCAATCATCTACCGGTTCAAGCACCTCTGTGGTAACCGCCGATCAGTTCAAACGAGAAGCCAATTTAATGTCCGCTACTCAATTATTAAAACGTGATGTGAATATTTTAGATACCGGCTTTAGGCAATGACTTACCCACTGTGCGCGGCGTTGACGGGTCAGGCCCTGCAGTAGGTGCGGTGGCATTTTTGCGGGTTCGCGCCCACGTTTGAATATGCAAATTGACGGCAGAACCTCCAGTTATAACGAATTGGCATTCGGTACAAAAATCCCTGTGGGATATGGAAACAGGTAGAAATTTATCGTGGCGCACAAAGCTATGCCCAAGGGCGTAATGCTATTGCTGGCGCCGTGGTGATGACCAGCAACGATCCGACACAAGATTGGGATGGGGCGGCCAAATTGAATATGGGTAATCATCGCTTGACGCAAACCGCTGCCATGATTTCTGGCCCGTTAATAAAAAGATGAACTGGCTTTTTCGTTTAAGCGTGGATCATCAACAACGGGAAACCTCCGTTGATTTACCGCATTATGATCCGTTGGTAATCCGCGTTGGTTTAAAAACTACCACTACCCGCGCTAAATTATTGTGGACACCTTCCGCTATTCCGGAACTCTACAGCCGTTTAACGTTCAATCATTTAAACGCAAGAGCGCCACAAAGTGAAACGGAATTACAACCTAATTCACCACGTTACACGCCGGAACGCCCGGTATTCCAAACACGCTCTGCCAGCACTATTTGGGACATTGGTTATCAACTCTCAGACCATTGGAAATGGGAAAAATAAATTGGTTTATACCCACTTTATTCCACGATAGAAAAACAACTTCGCCATTCAACACCGCATTGCCGCCAAATCGTCGAGGTGTTCCGGCTCGTGTTGATGGAAATGAATTCCAAATTGAACCCATTGTAAAAATACGAAAAACGAAAAATACCGTGGGTTATTCGGTTTGTTCTATTTCAATGCGAAACAAGATGAAAGTGTTACGATGCTCAACGGACGCATTGCTCGCACGCCGATTACGACAAATTTTAATGATAAAACGAAAACCAAGGCGGCCTTTGGTGAAATTACCTTTACGCCGGATATTCCGTTTGAATTGACGCTTTCTGCTCGCTATGAACAGGAACATCATCAGCGTAAAGGCAAAAGTACGATGTTTTCCATCAACCGGGATAAAAATACAATGTCTTCCTGCCTAAAGCAGACATTGCATGGAAAAATTAACGATGATCAACGCTTAGGGTTTTTAAAGTAGGTGAAAGGTTATAACCCGGGCGGTGCCGGTGTGACTTTCGGTGTGCCGTACACCAGCTATGAATATGACGCGGAATATGTCTGGAACTACGAACTTTATCATCGTTGGACATCTGCAGATAAACGCCTACGCATTAACAGCAACCTATTCTATAACGACTACAAAGACATGCAGTTACCGTTCACTCTTGGTCCAAATTCCATCGTGATCCGCAATGCCGATAAAGTCGTCACCTATGGTGCGGAAATCAATACCGAATGGCAGGCCACGGAGAAACTGGCACTCAACGCAGGCATCGGGATGTTAAAACCGATATCAAACGTTATCCAAACAGCGGCATTGAAGGGAATAAACTCGCTCGTGCACCAAGTTTTAGTGGAAAACTGGGGGCCAATTATCGTCTTCTTGACCACCCTAGAAATTGGCACCAATTACAGCTACAACAGCAGTTATTATTCCACTGCCGACAACTTAGCCAATGGTAAAGTAGGGCATTATGACCAACTAGATGTTTATTTAGCGTACGACTTTAAGTATGCCAGAATCACGCTTTATGCCGACAACGTACTTAACTCACGCAAAGATATCTTACTCGTACCGCGCTCTGGCGACATTACCCGTCAGCCGGAACGTCAAATTGGACTTTCCACCGAGTTAAGATTCTAAGCAATGAGTAAGCAACACCAACAAATTTGTCAACCTGTTGCTGCGCAATTACGTGCCTCAATGTGGTTGGCAACTTTCGCCCAAAGGCTTATCAGGGATTTGGCTTTTGATGATCCACATTGTGTTCACCGTCAGCCAATCTTTTTACGTTTCCTTATTGGCAGATTTTTCTCGCTGCTTGCCATTTCCATTTTGTATTACACCTGCAAAATTAAAGCGCACGATAAATCTCATTATGCTGCCTTTGAATTGGAAAAATTCTACGCCAACAGCTTGCATCAGTCAATTATCGTTAGGCAAAAGTCAATGAAATCGGGTCAGGCGGTTTAACCAAAGTCCTGTGCGATGACGTAAACGAATTGCACACCTTTGTTGCCGATGCACCGCCCCTTAAAGCGGAGGCTTATTCCACACCGATTTTCGTGTTGGCGGCATTGTTTTGGTTAAATTGGCAAATGGCATTGGCTGTGGTGATTTTCCTTGTCGTGTTGTTTACGATTCTGCAACGTTTAATGCAAAAAGTCGGTTGAATTATCGTGATTACGGTGCTGCCGTGAGCAGAATCAACAGTGCTATTATTGAATATATTCAAGGCATGAGCATCGATTCGTACCTTTGATGCGGGACAAAGTTCGTACAGCCGTTTTAGCACCGCATTGGAAAAATTTTAATCAGGTCATCTTCGCTTTTTAGCCAAAGTGGGCGCCCCAACACGTCTTGCCCGTTCGCTCTTTACGCCAATGCCAATCATGTTGTTTTTAATCGTGTTAGGCGTGTATTTACACTCACTTGCGCTGCTTTCCACCTTTGGCTTTTTGCCTTTTTAGTGTTAGCCGCCGGGTTAATTGAAACCATGCATCCATACATGGGGCTGTTTCATTTTGTTGGAACGCTCCCGTGCCGCCATTGAACGCATTAACGAAATAAAAACGCTGGAAAAATGCCACCGCACTTTTTACCGCTACAAACGCCGAAGGGGTATGCGGTTCAATTTGAACAGGTCAATTTCAGCTATGATGCCGACAAAGCGACGCTGAAAAATATTATCTCAGCGTGCCGCAAAATAGTTTTACCGCCATTATTGGCACTTCAGGCTCCGGCAAAAACCACCTTGCTCAATTTGCTATTGCGTTTTTGGGATGTCGATAGCGGGAAAAATCACCTTGGGTGGTGCAGATATTCGTTATATGGAACAGGATCAACTCATGAAATATTGTTCGGTCGTATTTCAGGATAATTTCTTATTTTTCTTGCTCTATTGCCGAAAAACATCGCTTACGGCATAGAAAAATGTAACGGAGGACAAGATTATCGATGCCGCCAAACAAGCCGTATTCACGACTTTATTATGACCTTGCCGGAGCAATATCAAACGAAAGTGGGTGAACGTGGACAATTGTTGTCAGGTGGACAAAAACAACGTATCAGTATAGCCCGAGCCTTTTTACAAAATCGCTTGATATTGTTGAGACGAACCCACGGCTTTTTCAGATGCGAAAAATGAGGCAGATTTAATGCGGGCATTTCATGCGCTGATGCAAAAATAAAAACAGTGATCATGGTGGCGCATCGCCCTGTCTAGCATTACCCAAAGCCGATCAAATTATTTATTTAGAAAACGGCAAAATCATCGCTCAAAGGCAACCACCAAGCCTTGTTGCAAACTAATGCTGCCTATCAAACCCTTTGGGCGGAATATCAACAGGCAAAATCTTGGACGATACATTAGAGAATGTTATGCAATCTTACTTTAATCCCTGAAACTCAACGCGTAAAAAAGCCTGTGGCAAACTTATCACGCCTTATTTTGCCGCCGCCCAACAGCAACGAAGCGCATTCTTACGCTGTCTCGTTTTTGCGGCACTGTCTGCAACCTTATTCGGCGTGGCTATCGGTTTGCATGCATCCGCTGCTTTTGGCATTAGAACAAACTGAAGCAGGGCAAAGTGCGGTCATTTTTGAGTGTTTTATGTGGCGGACTTTTTAGTCGCCAGCCTCCCTTTTTCCGCATTTGGGCGGAATATTATGACACTAAAGGCGATTCATTTTTGGCGACATATCAATTGAGACGTCAACTCGGGCGAAAAACTTCGCCGAGTATCTCTTGCTGTCCTCAGTGGATTTCGTGCAGGCGAACTCAGTGCCGTTGCCATCCAAAGTATTAATGAAGCGACGAATTACGCTTTCAGTTTAATCAGTATTCTAATTTACGGCATCGTAACACCGGTGTCTGCCGCCCTTTGTCTTTGTTTCTTTGATTACCGCTTTGGGCTGCTGATCTTCATTATTTTTCCGCTTATCGTGCCACTTTATTTATGGCGGAGAAAAAGCTTTCCGTCGTGGATTTAGTATTTTGGCAGAAGCTAATCAGCGACTTAAAGGCGAAACCATTGAGTTTGTGCAAGGTTTGGAAATTCTGAAATCAACAGGGCAGACTGAAAACAAACAACATATTTTCAACCGTGTGATTGAAGATGTAGCGAAACATTCAACGCATCGGCACAAAAAGGCGAACGTCCGAATTTGATTATTACCTCAAGCATTCAATTAAGTCTTATTGCGGTATTAATTGTTGGCACATTTTGGGTGATTTCCGGTAGCGCTCATTGGGTATTATTAGCCACAGTGCTGATTTTAATTGCGCGAATTTCAGATGTATTGAACTTCTTTGTGCAAATGTCTTCGCTCTTAGAAATTTTTGTGATCAGCTGTGAAAAATTTGAAAAACTGATGGCATTACCTGAATTGATGGAAAATCATGGCAGCAGATTACCCACAGATTATCGTATTCGCTATGAGCATGTCCGCTTTGGTTATAATGCTGAAAAACCATCCTAAACGACATTAATCTAGACATAAAACCCTAACAGCCTCAATGCTTTTTGTAGGGCACCAGCGGTTGTGGTAAAACAACATTACTTCGCTTGTTGTTGCGTTATGCTGATCCTCAATCAGGGAGAATTACGATCGGCGGTGTCAATATTCGGGATATTAGCCAAGAACAGCTCATGCGCTTAATTTCTGTGGTGTTTCAAGACGTGTATTTATTCCAAGACAGCGTATTAAATAACATCCGAATGGCAAAACCCAATGCCACCGATGAAGAGGTGATTCACGCCTGCAAACTTGCCCAATGCCATGATTTTTATTCAGGCATTACCACAAGGCTATCAAACGCAAGTTAATGAAATTGGGAGTAATTTTTCTGGTGGTGAAAAGCAACGACTTGCGATTGCCCGAGCGATTTTAAAAGATGCGCCGATTCTCATTTTAGATGAACCGACAGCATCGTTGGATACCCGCAATGAGCTGACAGTGCAAAAAGCGTTGGATCAACTGGTTAAAGACAAAACCGTGTTGATTATCGCTCACCGACTTTCCACCATTGTGGGCGCGCATTGCATTTATGTGTTGGAAAACGGCAACATTGCCGAACAAGGCACGCATCAAACACTCTTAGAACAAAAGGACGTTATGCAGCGTTTTGCAAAGTGCCAACAAGGCAACATCACTCACTAAGCAGGATTGGGCAATCCTTGCCACGATCGCCGGTTTTAAATTCTGCATAGTGGCGTTTTATGTGATTGGTCTCATCACCATGTTAAAAGAGATGGGGTTCGATCTTAAACAGCTTAGTTGGTTCTATTTTGCTTGGTGGAATGGAAATGGCGAAATTCATCGTCTCGCCGTTAATTGAACGCTATCGTCTCAAGCGTATCGGGCAATTTCGCGGTTGGCTATGCCTTTCCTCGCTAATCATTTTTATTGCCTTATTTATGTTGCATTTCATCCAACCGCAACGGGATTTTACACTGCTTATGGTGGCGTGTGTGCTATTGAACCTAAGTAGTCTATTTTTCGGTTGTGCAACGCTAGGATTAACCTGTGCCATCCTGCCTTTTGAGCAACGTGGCTTTGTCGGTGTCATTCAGGTGATCGCAGGACGCGTGGGTAAAATGCTTGGCGGCGGTTTGGTGTTACTGATTTATCATCATTATGGCTGGCAAAGTGCGGTGGATTTAATCAGTGTTTTTGCACTATTGTTGATTCTACAAATTAGCCTATATTCCGAACCCACAGTTGCCGCTGAACCGCAAAAATCCGTCATTACGTTTTTTTATTCACACGCTTTTTTTCTACTTTTTGGCAACAACCGCACATTTCATTTTCGTTGGTTGATTTTATTGTTATTTGTGTTTATTCCTAGCGGCATGGTGGTCAGTAGTTTCATTCCGCGTCTAAATGCCTTGGGCTGGAGCAGCCAACACATTGGGCTATTATCAGTATTCGAACCCCTTTGTGCTATCGCCTTTGCGCCGCTAAGTGGTCTATTACTCAAAAATATTCTCGGGTTTCTGTTACCCAATGGGTATTATTTAGCCAAATTTTTGCCTTCTGCTTATTTATTTTATTTGAATATGTCGGCACGGATTTTTCCTTATCTTATCGCCGTACCAATCTTATTATTAAGTATGACTTATGCATTACTTGTGCCGTGCTTGCTCGCCATGATTATGGACAAATCCACTCAAACTTACGCCACGCTCGACAGCGCATTGCAATTCTCCGTCGCCCTCTTAGGCGCTTATCTGGCCGGTTTTGCATCTCTTCGCCTTGCCTACGCTTTTAGGTTACCTAATGGTTTTACCTCACCGCCACTTTCATTGCTGTTGGAATGTGGAGATTTTTGGATATCGAAAAGAAGAATTATCATAGGCTTATAAAGCACCACGATAAGACGTACTAAACTTACTCTTCTCCGCTATTCTCTTGATGTGCCAACAAAGCGTTCCACCTCAAAAATCATAGTATAGCGGTTCAACATCGGGCATGGTTTTTCATAGCTTTGGCTGAGAGATCTTTGAAAGCGTTCTACTTTTACCCATGAGACCTTGCTGCCCCACTAGCGCGGTGACGGTGCTGTTGTAGTGCGAACTGACGGTGGAAAGGCTGTTTCCCACTTTCGCCAAAACGCTCTGCGAGTAAGCAGATTTGGTTGTAAATGTCGCCGGCTTTTTCGCTGATTTCACGGGCTTCCGCATTACCGCGCTCCACCCGCCACAGATTCGCCACCGTGCGTAAAAATCGGCATCAGCGTGGTGTGATGACACCATAATGACATTTTTGTCGCAACCATAACCAAAACAAGCTCGGATCCATTTTTAAGGCTTCAATGTAAGCCGGTTCCACGGCAATAAACATCAACACGAAATTCGGACTACGTACGCCGATAAGGTTGCTGTAATCTTTGCGGGATAAGTCGTCGATGTGATTACGCAACGCCTTAATGTGCTCGCGCAGAAACGCCTGCCGCTCTATTTCATCTTCTGCACTGACCGCACTTTCATAGGCGTTAAGCGACATTTTGCTGTCGATAATCAAATGTTTCTCATCCGGCAGGTTAAGAATAAAGTCAGGGATAATTGCGTTTGCCCTCTTCGTTTTTGAAATGCGCCTGTGCGGTGTAATGTTCATCTTCCACCAAGCCGGCAGATTGCAACGCCCGCTCCAACTGCATTTCGCCCCAGTTGCCGAGGGTTTTCTTTTTCTCCTTTCAGGGCAGAAGTGAGATTGTTCGCTTGTTGCGACATACTCAAACCGATTTCCAACACTTTCTTAATTTCCGCTTCCAAGCCTGCGTTGCCTTTTGAGGGATTCTGAATGAATTTCATTCACCCGTTTTTGGAAGCTCTCAATTTGCTCACGGAATGGCTTTTAACAAGCTGTCCATTGAGGCTTTGATTCGTTTTGCTGAAAAACGCTGGCTTTTTCTCTTCTAAAAATACGATTGGCGAGATTTTGAAATTCCGTATTGAGCTGCTGTTTGGTTTGTTCAAAATGTTGTTGCTGCTCGACAAAATGCTTTTCTTTTTCCCGTTAACGTGGTTTTTAGTTCCGCCAATTCCTGCGAAAGTGCGGGTGTGTTTTTCCATTAAATTTGTCAGCGATTCTTCTTTGCGGACAATCTGCGCTTTAGCTTTGCGCAAGTTGTCCGCGCAAGCTGTCCGCCTGTGCCGATGCCACACCAAAAACGTTCTTTCAGCGTCGTCATTTGTTCTGCGATGGCGGAATGGCGCGCCTGTTCTTCGTTCAGTTCCGTTTGCAAATACTGTACTTTTTCATCCCGTTCGTTTAAGCGAATTTGCTAGCCCATCCGCCGTGGTTTGCGCTTTCACTACCTCTTGTTCTAATTGATTTTTACGGGCAGTAATGGCATCAAATTTTTCTAATAAGCGATTAAAATCCTCAATGTTTTTATTTAAATCCTGTTGTAATTCCAGGCTATCCCGTTTCCGGCGCGCGTTGACAAAAAAGCAAGATAAGGCAAAGCACGCCCAATGCGACACAGACGCTCAATAACATATTTAAAATCAATATCCAATGCAAAACATGTTCCTCCTAATATTGGGCGTTAGTATAAAGGAAATCCGTGGTCTTTGCCGACCTTTTGCTTTTTCATTTCGTGGGTGGCAAAAGGCGCAAAACTTGCGGTAGAATTGCGCTTGAAGCGTTTTAATATTTGTCGAGAAAAATCACCGCACTTTTAGGGCATGCCATGAACCAACCTTTATTTCAACATACCAAACACGAGGAACACTGCCCGCAGTGCGGTGCGTTGTTGCAAATAAAACAGGGCAAAAAGGGCTATTTCTCGGCTGTTCTGCCTATCCGCAATGTGATTATTTAAAACCATTACAGGCTTCCAACGAAGTAAAAATCCTCAAAATATTGGAACAAACCTGCCCTCAATGCGGCCATTTATTGGTGCTAAAACAAGGGCATTTCGGCATGTTTATCGGCTGCAGCAATTACCCCCGACTGTCATTTTGTGGTGCATGAAGAAACAGAAGATGAAACGGAAGAACACGTACTTTGCCCGGAATGTAAAGAAGGGCAGTTAGTGGCGCGGCGTGGACGTGCCGGCAAGCTATTTTACGCCTGCAACCGTTTTCCGCATTGTAAGTTTTCCGTGCCAACTAAACCTTATTTAGTGGATTGCCCGCAATGCCATGGCAATTTAGCCTTATTAAAAAAACAACAGGGCGAACAACGCACTTGGCAATGTGAATAAAACCTGCCGCCATATTTTTACGACCGAGTAACCTCATGAATTTACAAGAGATTGTTAACCATTTAAAAATCAGCAAGTCGTTGTCTCACCCCACCGAAGCGGTTTTCGGCTTAGGTTGTAATCCAAACAGCCAAAGTGCGGTGGAAAAATTTACTTGTTTTTAAAACAGCGCCCGATGTCAAAGGGCTAATTTTTAATTGCGCCGAGCTTGGATTTTTGTTGCCTTTTATGGATGAACGCCGTTTGATGGAAGAACATTGGCAACGCTTAACCACGCAATATGATCGGCCAACGACATGGGTCGTACCGGCAAAAAAACAACGACACCCAAATTTCTTACCGGCGATTTTGACAGCATTGCGGTGCGCATCAGCCAACACCCTGCCGTTAAGCTGTTATGCGAACAGGCGGGCTTTTGCTCTCACTTCCACCAGCGCCAACTTAACCGGACAGCCGCCTTGCCGCACAGCACAAGAAGTGACACAACAATTCGGCACGGATTTTCCGGTGCTGGATATGCCTGTGGGCGACGCAGTGAATCCATCAGAAATTCGCGACATTTTCACCAACCAAGTTTTTCGTCAAGGATAAATCATGTTATATGCCGTTTGGGGTAACCCTATCGCTCAAAGTAAATCGCCGCAAATTCACCGCATTTTTGCCGAACAAACCGCACAAGACGTGCAATACGATGCCATGTTAGGCGACGAACAGGATTTTGAACGGCAATTATTGGCGTTTTTGCGCAGGGTGCGGCGGGATGTAATATCACCTCGCCTTTCAAAGAACGCGCATTCAAGCTGGCAGATGCACATAGTGAGCGTTGTCTGATGGCGGAAGCCTGCAACACGTTGAAAAAATTAGACGATGGCACGCTGTATGCGGACAATACTGACGGCGCAGGATTGGTGACGGATTTACAACGGTTGAATTGGCTTAAGCCGAATCAAACCCTACTCATTTTAGGGGCAGGCGGTGCCACAAAAGGCGTATTGTTACCGCTTTTACATGCACAGCAAAAACATTGTGATTGCCAACCGCACTTTAGCCAAAGCGCAACAACTGGCAGAGAAATTTTCGCCTTACGGCAATATTCGTGCCGTAGAACTGAGTCAACTTCCCGCGCAATCCTTTGATGTGATTATCAATGCGACCTCCCTCAGGTCTGCATGGTGGCACAGTAGCGATTAACGATGAGATTCTACGTGTAGCAAAAAGCGGTTTACGACATGCAATATGATCGACAAAAGACACGCCGTTTTTAGCACGCTGTCGTGCGTTAGGCGTACAAAACCGAAGCGACGGTTTCGGGATGTTATTGGCGCAGGCGGCGCATGCTTTCCATTTATGGCGTGGCGTGATGCCGAACATTGCGCCGTTATTTGAAAGCCTTATAAGCGGGTCGGACTATGTTTGCGTGCCACACACCATCGGCGATAATCAATAACATGGCGATGACCAAACAAATAAACAGCGGGTAACTTTGCGCGTCGATTTCTTCGCCGATTAAAAAGGAAACGCCTACCATCAAACAAGGCTCCACATAGCCTAGCAAAACTCCCAACAGGTTCATCGGCAAATGGTTACTGGCGAGAATATAGGAATTGAGTGCCGTACCGCTGATTAAACCAAGAATCAGTAATAAAACCAAAATATTCGGATTGCTTTGTTGCACTTGGGCAATATCCACCTGCCACGCAAAATAGATGCAAAAAGGCAAAAGTAGCAACATTTCTAAGAAAAAAACGCGGCAAGATCGGTCATATTTAGAATTCGACGTACCACAAAGTAAGTCGTATAACCCACGCAAATCACCGACGCCTCCCAGGAAATTTCCCCTTTCAAGACAATATTCGAAATCACCCCGACGGCAGCGATCAACACCGCCAAAAATTTAATGCGGGAGATGCGTTCTTTAAAGATAATCCGCGCTGCCGCCACCATCACCAACGGCAACAATAACAGCCAAAGGAAACGCTAATCGAACTGCCGTTATTCGGCGCCCACAGAAACAACCACATTTGAAAGCCCATTAAGGCACTGGTGAAGATAAACGCCAAGATAAAGTGCGGTCGTTCTTGAATGCGTTTTAAATGCGCGATGAGTGCTGCTTTCTGCTTAAATAACACCACGGCAGCCGCGACAAAAGGCAAGGTAAAAACAATGCGATAGCCGAAAAATATCCGTTCCGCTCAAAGGCAACAGCAAGGTAGAAAAAAATAATACATGTAGCCGAACAACAAAGAGGCAAATAATGAAAACGCGACGCCTTTTAGCATAAAAACTCCTCAAATTATGACCGCACTTTACTCCAACAACTGCCAAAATGCACGCACTAAAGGGCGTTCCAAGGCAGGTTTTAAAGCACACACGCCGAGTTCAAAAGGCGCAATCGGCACATCCAACTGCAAGGTAGAAATTTGGCTGTTCAACGGGCTATTTTTAATCACCACATCGGGCAATAGGCTAAACCACACCCGAGTGCCACCATGGACACAATGCCTTCGTGCCCCGCCACGGTGCCATAGATTTTCGGGTGTTTAATGCCTTTTTGTTTAAAACCATTCTTCGACCCGCTGTCGAGCCATGCCATCTAACGGCAAAATGAAGGAACTTGCTGCCAATTGATAGGTTCTTGCTGAATAACTGCGTCGCCGAACATGCCACACGAGGCGCAATCATCGACAACGCAATATCATCGATATAATGAAACGTCACCGCACTCGGCAATATCGGCGGTTTCCCGCCAACGCCAAATCCACCCGCTGCGCCTGCACAAATGTACCGCCTGCGCCGGATCGCCTGTGGTCAGTTGAATTTCCACTTTCGGATAATGCGCACGGAATTTCTCCAAAATCCCTCGGCAAATGGCTATACGCCGCCGTCACCGAGCAATACAGCTTGAGCTCCCCGCTAAGCTCTTCCTCTTGGGTATGCAACTGCTGTTGAAACAGCATCCAATTCTGCCACTGCTGCTGTGCAAAGGCCAAAACACCTCACCATTCGGCGTCAACGACACCTGGCGATTATCCCGCCACAAAAAGCTGTTGCCCCAATTCCTCTTCGATTTTTGAATTTGGCGGGACAAGGTTGATGGCGACATGTGGTGCAACGCCGCCGTTTTGGCGAAGTTTTTGGGTTTGGGTGAGGGTGATGAAGATTTTGATATCGTTAAAAGTCATGTTTTTAATCTTAAGTTGGGTTTCATTCTCAATTTCATTGAGAATGACCTACTTTTCTTTGCTTGTGCAAAGCAAAGTAGGCAAAGAAAACACACCCAGCTTCACCGCTTATCTTCACTCAGTTGCAATTTTCTTTACGGAAAACTTTTCGAACTCGCCGCCAGCGGCTCAGACAAACGAAAATTTCCTAAAAATTGCAAATCGCTCAGGCGGTTCAGATGGGGGACCCCATTTTATTCGAGCGCTACTTAAAGTGTATTATGTCAATAGATTCAAAAAGTGCGTCATTTCTAAAAATGTTTTTGAAATAAAAATATCTAAAAATTCAACCGCACTTTTTAAAAAAACAAATTATTTCCTCCGTGTAAGACGCCCTTATGGAAATGCAATTTTTAGCTAAATTTCGCTTTGTTTGAGCGAAGCGAGTTCGAAAATTTAGCGTGAAAAATCATTGGAATAAGGATAAGCGACTTTAGTCGGAGTGCCTTTTTCTTTGCCTTCTTTCTTTTGGGCAAACACAAAACACTTGTAGTTTTTGAACGTTGCTTTAGCAACGGCACGAAGTGTGAGCGAAGCGAATCAAAGAAAGAAGATCGCCATCGGCGAAACCGATTCTTCTAAATGTGGGTAATTGCAAAAACTGCAACATACAATCCCAATAATATCACTTTACGCAACACCAAAATACCCTATAATCACCCAAACCTAAACAAACACTCCACACAAAAAAGGAAAAACATCATGGCTAATTATTTCAATACCTTAAACTTACGCCAACAATTAGATCAATTAGGTCGTTGCCGTTTTATGGATCGTAGTGAGTTCGCAACTCAGCGGATTTCTTGAAAGCGCAAGAAAAATCGTTATCGTAGGTTGCGGTGCACAAGGGTTAAACCAAGGGTTAAATATGCGTGATTCAGGTCTCAGACATCAGCTACGCATTACGTCCCGAAGCTATCGCAGAAAAACGTGCGTCATTCCAACGTGCCAGTGAAAATGGCTTTAAAGTGGGCACTTATGAAGAACTGATTCCAACCGCCGATTTAGTCATTAACCTCACCCCGGACAAAACAACACTCCAAAGTGGTTGCTGATGTTATGCCGTTAATGAAAAAAAGGCGCTGCATTGAGCTATTCCCACGGTTTAAACATTGTTGAGGTGGGCGAACAAATCCGTCCTGACATCACCGTCGTAATGGTGGCACCAAAATGCCTGGCACAGAAGTACGTGAAGAATACAAACGTGGTTTTGGCGTGCCGACATTGATTGCCGTGCACCCTGAAAATGACCCACAAGGCGAAGGTTTAGAAATTGCTAAAGCTTTGGGCGGCGGCAACCGGTGGTCATCGTGCAGGCGTGCTGGAATCTTCTTTCGTGGCAGAAGTCAAATCCGACTTAATGGGTGAACAAACCATCCTTTGCGGTATGTTGCAAGCAGGTTCTATCATTTGCTCACGACAAATTAGTGGCTGACGGCAAAGATCCGGCTTATGCGGGCAAATTAGTGCAATACGGTTGGGAAACCATCACCGAAGCCTTAAAAACAAGGCGGTATCACGTTGATGATGGATCGCTTGTCCAACAGCGCAAAATTGCGTGCGTTCGAGTTAGCGGAACAAATCAAAAGAAGAATTGGCGTTCTTATTTGCCAAACACATGGACGATATCATCAGCGGCGAATTCTCTCGTGTGATGATGGAAGACTGGGCAAACGGCGATGCCAACCTCTTAAAAAATGGCGTGAAGAAACCGGCAAAACCGCTTTTGAAAAACGCACCGAAATACGATGGCAAAAATCAGCGAGCAAGAATATTTCGACCATGGCGTGTTAATGATTGCGATGGTTAAAGCCGGTGTGGAATTAGCATTCGATACCATGGTGGCCAGCGGCATTTACGAAGAATCCGCTTACTACGAGTCCTTACACGAATTGCCGTTAATCGCCAACACCATCGCGCGTAAACGTTTATATGAAATGAACGTGGTGATTTCCGACACCGCAGAATACGGTAACTACTTATTCGCTAACGTTGCCGGCCCAATTATGCAAAAAGAATTGGTACCAACCTTACGCAAAGGTGACATCGGCGAACCAACACCAACCGTGGAAATCGACAACATCACCTTTACGCGATGTGAACGATGAAATCCGTAATCATCCGGTAGAATTAATCGGTCAAGAATTGCGTGGTTACATGAAAGATATGAAACGCGTTTCATTACAAGGTTAATTGAAACATTCATAACACGAAAGCCGACAGCATTGTCGGCTTTTTATACTCTTAATTCGATAAAAAGTGCGGTCGGTTTTTCATAAGAACGAATCTTATGGATCCGTTCTTTTCATTGTTTCATTCAATCTTGAATTATTTCTGTTTTTCAAAAATTCCACGCCGGTGTCCGGGAAGTCGGTAAAACACACCGGTAGCGCCGGATTTATTGAGCAACGCGTCGTACATTTGATTCACATCAGTAAAGAATTCAGGCAACGCGTCTTTACGCACGGTGTATGGGTGTAATTCCACCTTTGTATTGTGCGAGTTCTTTCACTAAATGCGTATATACGATGTTTGCCTGGTTTAGATTTTTTTCTTTATCCACTAACATATACCAGCCTGGGTCCAACACCATCAGCATATTTCACCACTTCAGCCATTGCACCCGGTTTGAACATCCAATCGTAATCGTAGTTCACCCATTTGCCTTTTCGCATCTTTTTCTTCAGTTTCATGCCAGTCGGTGTATGCCACTAACTGAACAAGTTTTAAATCCATGCCCATTTTTGGGTAGCAATTCAGTTTTTGATACGTTTTTAACTCATTGAAGTCGAAGGTTTGTAAGTAAACCATGTCGGATTTTCTTGTCGTAACCGTATTTTTTTCAACACTTTAAGGGTTTCAACTGCAATGTCTTTTGCCATTTTGGTGGTGGAACCAAGGCGCTTTGATTTCAGGGATAGATACCCACTTTTTTTACCGGTAGATTTTTTTCTAAACCTTGAATGAATTCAATTTCATCTTCAAAAGTATGGATTTTGAAAGTGAGATTTCCAAAGTGGGAAACGGCCCCTGGATATACTGCAACTTTGTTTGCCATCTTTTGGTTTCAAAGTTTTCAGTCATATTTCTAAAGCTTTGAATTTCTTTTTAAGGTGAAAGTCGATTACATAGTAACGACCATCTTTACGATGACGATTTGGGAATTTTTCGCCACGTCAGTTAAACCCGTCTAAGAAGTGGTCATGGATAACCACTAAACGACCATCTTTTTGTCATCGCTAAGTCTTGTTCTAAGTAGTCTGCATGTTGAGCAAATGCAAGGGCTTTAGACTCAAGTGTATGCTCTGGTAAAGCAACCACTTGCACCACGGTGAGCAATGATAATTTTGTCCGATTTCATAGTGTCCACAGAAGAGTGTGCGCTACATCCTGCAAGTACTGCCTGCAGCTAATAAAGAAAGCGCCAAAAGTTTTGAGTTTCATTGTGTGTTCTCCTGTTGATTTATTTATTACATCTTGGTTTCATGTCGTAAAAAAATAGATTTCACTAATTTCACGGTCATATCCTGGATAAAAACCTTTTGGCATCCCTAACACAATTTGTTTGCCTCGGTTTGCATGGACCAGTAGTTGTTTGGTTTTTGGATTAACATTCAGTCCCTTCGACTTCGCCGACATCTCGAATATCATTCAATGTCTTTTTCTAAAACAACGCGAGCTTCATTAGTTTTTATCTGAAATTTCTACACGATAAATATGATCAGGGTTCTTTTTCATCTGCCGTACCATCATCAGATGTGACATAGAGATCACCGTTATAGCGCATAAACACCTTGAATCCATTGTGGAACAGGTTGTAAATGCACTTTACGTTTATATTTACCGCGTTGAAAGATCATATTCATATAGATAACGACCCACTTTCCTCACCAACCCAAGATGCCATCCAAACGAATTGTGAACGGTATCCACAGTGATGCCGGAAACTTCGACTTGACCCAGACTCAGGGATTAAAATCAACCGATCTTTTTAATGCGAGTGTGTCAGGGATCATGAATCGCAATTTGAATGTTTTTTTCCCTACGCCAGCATCAAACCATTCGGAAGAAACATAAAGTTCATTGTTGTAGATATCAATGTCGCCAATGTGATTGGCTTCTTTTTGGTAACCGACAAAACGGATCTTTATTTTCTTTAATCAGTTTTCCATCCATATCATATTTTCGCAAAGAGTTTTACTGCCCGGATACATAGAATATTTACCATCGGTGGTAATGCCTTGACGTCCGTTGACTTCGAGCACTTTGTCTAATGTATAAGTATAAGCTGGGGAGTGCTGAACGATAGGGCGCTTCACAAGTTTGATTAGCAGATGACCGCCATAACTGCCGCGCCTAACATAATGGTTAATTTGATTCAATTTCATCACATTATCTCCTTTTAAAGTGCGGTTGAAAAATTCAGTTGTTTTTTTTTGCTACCAAAAATGAAAAAAAGGCGCTAAGCCTTCGCCTGTCGCCTTTAATTTATTAGATTATTTAGTACCGTAAGTATCGCCTAATTTTCGCTTTGTGTTTACCTTCTTCAACCATTACGATGAAAGAGCAATAACACCGCGATAGATACCACCACCGATCATGACGTAGAAACCACCGTCCCAGCCGTAGTGTTGTGCTGCCCAACCGATAACAGCGGAAGCTGATACAGTACCACCTAAGTAACCGAAATAAACCGGTGAAACCCTGCTGCCGTACCTGCTGCTTTTTCGGTGCAAGCTCAAGAGCGTGTAAGCCGATTAACATTACAGGACCGTAGATTAAGAAACCGATTAAAGTCATTAAGATGAAGTCGGTTAATTGATATGGGTTTTTCATACCACGCTGCATAGTTTGCAAGTTCTGCTTCCGGTGTAGCTGGGTTCATCCAGTATGCCACAACCGCTGCTGTAGTTAAGATCATGAAGATGAAACCGGTTAAACCACGTTTACCTTTGAACACATGGTCAGATACCCAACCACACAATAATGTACCCGGAACTGCTGCTAATTCATAAATCGTGTATGCCCACGCGGTACCTTTTGATGTTGAAGTGTTTTACTTCACTCAAGTAAACCGGAGACCATTTCAATACGCCGTAGCGGATTAAGTATACGAAACACGTTAGCAATCGCGATGTACCATAACAATTTGTTTTTCAACACGTAAGTAACGAAGATTTCTTTTGTGCTTAAATCGTTTTCGTAAGTTTTTTCGTTATAGTCATCCGGATAGTCATTACGCCATTTTTCAATGGATGGTAAACCACAAGATTGTGGAGTATCACGCATCACGAAAAGTAAACTGGAATTGCACAGAGCATTGCCGCAATACCCGGATAGTAAAGGGATTGTTGCCAAACGTCTTTTGCCTGAGCTTCAACACCATGGGTGCTAAAGAAGATTGCACTGGCTAATAACACCATTGCTCCCGGCATCATACCGCCGATGTTGTGTGCAGTATTCCAGATAGATACGATAGTACCCGCGTTCTGATTTAGACCACCAGTGTACCATGGTGCGACCACATGGAGGCCAACCCATACCTTGGAACCAGCCGTTTAAGAAAATCATGATCCACATAATTGTGATACCGGAAGTTGCCCATGGGAATAAACCCATCATGGTCATACAAAGACCGGAAAGCAATAAACCAAATGGTAAGAATACGCGAGGGTTCGAACGGTCGGACATACCCTGCCATTACGAAACTTAGATAAACCGTAGGCAAGACCAGCCGCGGAGCCGATAACACCTAGTTGCGCTTTTAGAGTACAAGCTGCTTGAATTAAGCCCGGTTGTGCTAAGTCAAAGTTTGCGCGTACAAAATAATAAGCGGCGTAACCAAAAAAGATCCCTGCGAATACTTGCCAACGTAGGCGTTTATAAGTGGAATCAATTTTGTCAGCCGGCAACTCTGCAATGTGCGGAGCTGGTTTTAAATGGACCAAACATATCATTCTCCAGAGGTTAATATTAGTCATAATGTCTTTTAATAAAAACATAAGGAATGATAAGGGAAATACAAAAACAAGGAAGGAGAATTATGTGAATTTGTGAGAAATATCACAAAAAAATATCGCACTTTTGGTTGAATGCGAAATATCAACGCATAAAAATGCGCATTAATGTTCTTTTTCGCTCACAAACTTTAGGGATTTAATGGAAAAATAAGCGTTTTTCCAAACACTTATTCTCTATAAAAAGTAAAAGTGCGGTCAAAAAAGCAACGTCAACGTTGCCTTGGCTAAATTAACCCAATCGTTGGCGGACAATTTCAAATAAACAAAACACCGGTCGCTACAGACACATTTAGCGATGATACCGTTCCCGCCATTGGAATGCTCACCAATTGATCGCAATGCTCACGGGTTAAACGGCGCATGCCTTCGCCTTCCGCTCCCATCACCAATGCCAAGGCACCGGTGAGCTTTGGTTTGATAGAGGGTTTCGCTGGCTTCACCGGCGGTGCCAACAACCCATACATTGTGTCGCTCTTGTAGATCACGTAACGTGCGGGCAAGGTTAGTGACTCGAATAAGCGGCACATTTTCTGCTGCGCCACATGCCACTTTTCGCGCAGTAGAATTGAGTTGCGCGGATTTATCTTTTGGGCACAATCACCGCACTTACGCCCGCCGCATCGGCAGTACGCAAACAAGCGCCTAAAGGTGTGCGGATCCGTGATGCCATCCAACACCAACAATAAACGGAGAAGATTGTTGTTGGAGAATCTGATCCAAGTCGTTTTTCATTTAGCTCTTTTAACGGATGCAATGCGGGCAATAATGCTTGGTGCACTTCACCCTCCGCTTTTTGTCCAACGTTTGACGATTTCAAAACTGAACGGAAATACCAAGTCGTTGAATTTCATTAATTAAGGGTTGCAAACGTTGGTCGTCTCGGCCTTTTAACGCCAACACTTCAATTAAACGTTCCGGATGATTAGAGACAAACGCTTTTTACTGCGTGGATACCATAAATTGTTTTCACTCATGCTTTTTCTTTACCTTTTTCGTTTTGGATGCGGCTTTTCGATTTCATTTTAGAAACGTGACTTTTTGACCGCACTTTTTTTCTGCTTTTGCCTTTTCTTGGTCGAAGTCTTCTTGGAAGGCTTTACTTCAGTTTTTCTTTGCTTTAGTTCGTGCCGTTTTGCCACTACGTTTCGGCTTGCGTTCACTTGAAATTAAAGAAAAATCAATTTGTTTTTGCTCTAAACTCACCGCTTCTACGCGTACTTTCACCGCATCACCGATACGGAAAAATCATGCCGCTGTTTTCACCGATCAGACGTTGTTTCGGCATATCGAATAAGTAGTAGTCATTCGCCAAACCGAAATATGCACCAAAACCGTCGATAAACGAGATCATTCAAACGAACAAAGAAGCCGAAACCGGTCACCGAAGAAATGACACCGTCAAATTCTTCGCCCACATGGTCTTGCATGTATTCGCATTTTAGCCAATCTGCCACTTCACGGGTGGCATCATCGGCACGACGTTCTGTGGAAGAACAATGCGCGCAAAAGACATCCATTTCATCAAGTTGATAATGATATCCGCCGGTGTCGGTGGTTTTACGTTTAGAGCCCTTTTCTGTTTCGCTAATAAATATTTGATTCCACGATGTAACGTCAAATCGGGATAACGACGAATCGGCGAGGTGAAATGGGCGTATTCTTCTAGCGCCAAACCAAAGTGTCCGATGTTGTCGGCGCTATAAACCGCTTGACTCATGGAGCGTAGCAACATGGTTTGAATCAATTCGTGATCCGGGCGTGGTTTAATCTGTTCAAGCAACTGCGCATAATCGGTCGGTGTCGGTTTATTTCCACCGGATAAACTCAAGCCACATTCTGTCAAGAAACTGCGAAATGCCGTGAGTTTTTCTTCACTTGGTACGGCATGAATGCGGTATAGCGCCGGTTCTTGATGTTTCGCCATGAAGTTGGCAGACGCAATATTTGCCAAAATCATACATTCTTCAATGATTTTATGGGCATCGTTACGCACAACCGGCTCAATACGTTCAATACGTCCCAAAGCATTGAAAAATAAATTTTGCTTTCAATGGTTTCAAATTCGATGGCACCGCGCTGTTGGCGTGCTTTTCACCAATGCCTGATACATGTCATGCAGATCTTGCAAATGAGGCACTGACGAGGCGTAACGTTCACAAAGTGCGGTGTCTTTTTCCAGTATTTTTGCCACTTTGTTATAGGTTAAACGGGCGTGGGAATTCATCACCGCTTCGTAAAATCGATAATCTGTCATTTTGCCTTTAGCAGAGAGCGTTATTTCACACACCATGCATAAGCGATCCACTTGTGGATTTAACGAACACAAACCATTGGAGAGTTTTTCCGGCAGCATCGGCACGACGCGATTCGGGAAATAGACAGAATTGCCTCGATTATAGGCTTCCGTGTCCAACGCGCTTTTCGGACGTACGTAATAGCTCACATCGGCAATGGCCACCCAAAGCTTCCAGCCTTTGCCTTGTTTTTGGCAAAAATACCGCGTCGTCAAAATCAGCGTGCATCTTCGCCGTCAATGGTCACTAACGGCAAGTCACGCAAATCTACACGGGCACGTTTAGCCTCTTCAGGCACGTCTTCAGCCCATTTTTAAGTTGTTTTTCCACCGCACTTGGGAATACATGAGGAATGTCATGCTTGCGAATGGCAATTTCACTTCCATGCCCTTTCGCCATATTTTTCACCGAGAATTTCCGTAATTTTGCCAATCGGTTGAAAGAATGCGCTGTGCGCGGTGGAGTTCCACCACGACCACTTGTCCCCATACGTGCGCCAAGACGGGCATTATCGGGGAATTAAAATATCGCGTGTAATGCGGCTGTCGTCCGGCATCGACATAGCCGATGCCCTGCTCGAGGAGCGACCGACAATTTGTTTTTATTCGCTTCCAATACACGCACAATGCGCACTTCGGACGACCTTTGCGGTCAAATCCATTTGCTTGTGCTAACACATAATCGCCGTGCATGACTTTCTGCATTTGCACGTTAGGAATGAAAAAGTCTTCCTTTTTTCCTTCGACTTGCAAAAACCGAAACCTTCCTGATGCCCAATCACCATGCCTTTAAGCAAATCCAGTTTTTTTCCGGTAAGGCATAGCATTTGCGTTTGGTGAACACCAACTGCCCGTCGTTTTCCATTGCGCGTAAACGACGGCGCATAGCTTCTTGTTGCTCTTCTTCGGCAATACCCAAAGGCAGCAAAAATCTCCTCTTTGCTCATAGGAGAATTTTTGCTCACGGATAATCTGCAAAAATAAATTCACGACTTGGGATCGGATTGTCATATTTCGCTAATTCTTTTGCGTAATTCGGGTCTTTTTGGAGGGACTTTCGGGTTTTTCTCGCCATATTTTTCGATCACTAAAATTAAAGTGCGGTCAGTTTACACCCTGTTTTGACTAAAGCAAAGGGAAATGATCGCGAACTCATATGTAAATCAAAGGGAAAAATCCGAAAATTCAATGCCATTTCAGCATTACCAAAGCGGATTTTTGCCATATTCAGGCAAAATTTTCTGTTATAACCTCTCATTTTTGGGTACATTTGAGCACAATGACGCTCAAAAGTGAGCATTCTTTGTTCAATTCAGTTTAACGGAATTTCTCTGTTATTTAAAAAATTCGCGGTTTATTTTTCTAATGATCTTTCCATCGACCTTGGTACGGCGAATACGCTAATTTATGTAAAAGGCCAAGGTATTGTACTTGATGAGACCGTCCGTTGTGGCTATTCGTCGCGATCGCACCGGCTCCCTCAAAGCATTGCTGCCGTAGGTAAAGAAGCCAAACAGATGTTAAGCCCGTACACCGAAAAGCATTGAGGCTATTCGTCCGATGAAAGATGGTGTTATCGCCGACTTCTTCGTTACCGATGTTGCAATATTTCATCAAACAAGTTCACAGCGGCAACTTCGATGCGCCCTAGTCCGCGCGTGTTAATCTGCGTTCCTGCCGGAGCCACCCAAGTGGAACGTCGTGCTATTAAAGATCTGCAATCGGTGCCGGCGCTCGCGAAGTGTATTTAATTGAAGAACCGATGGCCGCGGCAATTGGTGCAAGATTACCGGTTTCCACTGCCACAGGTTCCATGGTTATCGACATCGGTGGTGGTACGACGAAGTCGCTGTGATTTCCTTAAACGGTATTGTGTATTCTTCTTCCGTACGCATCGGCGGTGACAGTTTTCGATGAAGCCATCGTGTCTTTATGTACGTAAAAACTTTGGTTCTATTATCGGTGAACCGACTGCCGAACGTATTAAACAAAAGAAATCGGTATCGCCTACATTCAAGAAGGCGATGAAATCAAAGAAATGGAAATTCACGGCTCCAATATTGCGGAAGGTGCGCACGTTCCATCACCTTAACCTCCGTGATATCTTGAAGCCATTCAACAACCGTTAAGCGGTATTGTGGCGGCTGTTCGCACCGCATAGAAAGAGTGCGCAGCCTGAACACGCCGCTGACATTTTCGAGCGCGGTATGGTATTAACCGGTGGTGGCGCATTGTTACGCAATATTGATGTACTATTAACGAAAGAATCCGGCGTACCGGCCATTGTTGCGGAAGATCCGTTAATCTGCGTAGCTCGTGGGGGGCGGTGAAGCTCTCGACGTGATCGATATGCACGGTGGTGATATTTTCTCAGCGATGAAATCTAATTAAAGCTAAATATTAAAGTGCGGTCAATTTTACTGCACTTTTTATTCCGTTGGAATTGTCGATAATGAAACCTATTTTTGGTAAAACCCTCCTCTAGGATTAAAGCTATTTCTTTGCAATCGTCGCATCCATCGGTTTAATCCTATCTGACGTCAAACCAACACAATGATCCAAACCCGTGGTTTTCTCGAAAACGGCGGTTGGAAGCCTTATTATCTGCCAACACCCCCGTACCGTACTTGATGGGGTTTCTGATAACTTGGTGGACACCAACAAACTGCAAATCGAAAATAAAGTATTAAAAAGAACAATTACGCGACGCAGATTTGTTGTTATTAGATCAACTTAAAGTTGAAAAATCAACGCCTACGTCTTTTATTAAATTCACCATTGCGCATTGATGAATATAAAAATTGCCGAAATTCTCACGGCAGAAACGGATGTTTATCGTCAGCAAGTGGTGATTAACCAAGGTCAAAAGGAGACGGTGCTTATGTCAGCCAGCCCGGTAATTGATGAAAAAGTGTGGTGGGACAAATTATTTCGTAGGCGAAAAACACCAGCCGCATTCTGTTAATTACCGATGTTACCCACGCCATTCCGGTGCAGGTGTTAGCGAAACGATGTACGTTTAATTGCCAATGGAACAGGACGATAGTGATGAATTGACGTTGAATAACGTGCCTCGTTCTGTGGATATCGTCAAAGGTGACTTATTGGTCACTTCCGGGCTAGGAGGGCGTTTTTGGAAGGTTACCCTGTTGCCATCGTAGAATCTGTTTCCGAGATGGTCAGAATTATTTTGCTACCGTCACCGCCAAGCCATTGGCATCTATTGATAAATTACGTTATGTACTCATTATGGCCAACCAATGAAGATATGCGTAAAGTGAAATCCCTCACACGGAAGATGTGCGCAAAAACAGTAAAACAACGCCTTGATAATCAAGAAATGAAGCCAATAAGTGAAAAAGACTGTGGTACCGGGAAGACAATGATAATAACAATTCTCTGCCAACAGACGATACGCCACAAGATCCGTCAGCGACACGTCCAGTGAGATAAATGTACCGGCGCCCGTCATGCCTAATGAACAACATAAAGAGGAAGACTAATGCAAGGTCGTTTTATCTTTCAATGCTTAGTGCTTAGCTCTATTTTTATTATCGCTTTGGTTATGGAAATTGCCCTTGGCCGCTAGGCTTCCAAAGTTTCAAACCGGCATGGTCGTACTAGTTTTTACTCACTGGGCCTTATCATCCTATAAAGTCAGCATTGATGGGCATTTATTATCGGTATTATTTGGGATATGGTTCTAGGCTCCACGCTTGGTGTACACGCCTTAGTAATGTCCATGTTTGCTTATATAATCACTGCCAGCCCTAATTTTGCGCAATATGATCTTTATGGATGCAAAAGTTTATTGATTGTCGCTTTCGTCTTTACTATTCGCTTAAGTATTTTCTTCATTGAATTTCTGCTGCATAGCGCTACTTTCAACTGGCAGGAAATCTTTGGTTCACTGGCTAGTGGTGTGTTATGGCTCTTGGGTTTTCTTATTGCTTAGAAAAAGTCCGTCGTCAATTGAATTTGGGGGAATAATCCCTCGTCTCGACTTAGCATTTTTGAAATCCAATTAATTTTTGACCGCACTTTTATCCCCAATCAGACTTTCCTAATAACGCTTCTTAAGGTAGCTTTTATTTATCAAAACAAAAAGGCTTGGATTTCCAAGCCTAGGGGTTTGCGAAATTATTCGCCCAAACGCTCTTTGATACGAGCAGCTTTACCGGAAAGTGCACGTAAGTAGTAAAGTTTCGCTTTACGTACTGCACCTTACGTTTCACAGCAATGCTTTCAACTGCAGGAGAGTGAGTTTGGAATACACGCTCAACGCCAACACCGTTGGAGATTTTGCGCACAGTAAATGCAGAATGCAAGCCACGGTTACGAATTGCAATAACCACGCCTTCGAACGCTTGCAAACGACGTTTGCTACCTTCAACAACCCATACTTTTAACTTCTAATCGTGTCACCCGGACGGGAAGCTAGGTACGTTTTGTTTTTAATTGTTCTTGTTCAAGTTGTTTAATGATGTTAGACATTTTAATAATCCTTAATCCTAGAATTAACTGATATCTTGCTTTCATATTTTAATCAATTTACTGCGTGGCTACGCTTCGTCGTACTAAATGTACAGCCTTCAGCTTGCAACTCGTATCTTGATTAAACTATTTTGCAAAAAGACTGTGATATTCGGCTTGCACCTGTTTTTAACAGCTTACGTTGTTCGTCAGTCAGAGCTAGGCCTTCCAGTAGCTCATGGGGCGTCGTAACCATGTTCTCAATAACGATTGTTTTAACCGCCATTTGCGAATTTCCTCATGGTGTCCCGACATCAGCACGGGTGGCACGGTTAATCCGTCAAGCACTTCAGGACGCGTATAATGCGGACAATCCAGTAATCCGTCGGCAAACGAATCTTCCTCTGCGGGAAGCTTGTTTACCAAGCACACCGATAAAACGGGCAACTGCGTCAATTAACGTCATTGCCGGTAATTCACCGCCGGTGAGGACATAATCACCTACTGACCATTCTTCATCAACGACAGTTTCAATTAACGTTCGTCAATGCCTTCGTAGCAGCCGCATAACAAAATCAATTTCTGATTCTGCGCTAATTCCTCTACGCCTTGTTGATCGAGTTTTACGACCCTGCGGCGAGAGATAAATCACTTTTTGCACCTTCGCCTGCCGCAGCTTTCGCCGAATCAATAGCATCCTTTAACGGTTGCACCATCATCAGACATTCCCGGGCCTCCGCCATAGGTCAGTCATCCACGGTTTTGTGCTTATCGTGTGTAAAATCTCTTGGATTCCAACACTGCACTTGCAACAGACTTTGCTTTAACAGCCCTGCCGGTTACCCCGTATTCCGTAATTGCTTTAAACATTTCAGGGAACAGACTTATTACCCCAATCCACATAATTTAGCCTTAACTTTTGAGCCTTATGTTAATGTTACCGCAAAGCGCTACGGCATACCTGAGATTAGAAACCAGCGTCCCAATCCACTGTAATTGTCTTAGTGGCGGATCGACTCTTTTAACTACTTGTTCATACAAAAACGGATTAACCGCTCTTGTTTCGAAAGCATCTTTTTACGTTGGCTTTACTACCAATACATCATTGGAACCGGTTTCCATCATTTCGGTTGACGGTTCCCATGGCATAACCTTCCAAATTCACTCACCGCACAACCGATTAAATCGTGCCAGTAGTAATCCCCTTCTTCCAGTTGTGGAAATACCGATAAATCGACACCGATTTCCACATTGGCCAGGACTTGCGCCGCCTCACGATCATCGACACCCTTTAGCTTGACGATAAGTTCGTGATTATGATGACGCCAGTTTTCCAGTTCGGTCGGCTGCCACCGCCCTTTGATTTTCAAAACCAAGGTTGATAATCAAAGATACTTTCAGCTTGTTCTGTGGATGAGTAAATACGTAACCAACCGCGAATACCATAAGTCGATCCTAACTTGCCGACAGTTTCGATTCTTTGTTGTTGCATATTCATCACCTCAAAAAGTAAAAATTACGCGGCTTTTTGCGCTTCTTTTACTAAACTCGCAAACGCGATCGAGACAATGAAGCACCTTGGCTAACCCGAGTGGTTAACACGGTCTAAATTGATACGAACACGTTCTGCATTGCCTGTGCGATTGGATTGAAGAAACCAACACGCTCAATGAAACGACCGTCACGTGGGTGAACGGCTATCAGCAACTACGATTTGTAAAATGGGCGTTTTTAGCTCCCGCCACGAGATAAACGAATGGTTACCATAACCTTCCTCTAATAATTTGATTACAAAAGAAAACCTCAAATATCGAAAGTTAAATGAGAGTTAAACTTACTTTTTCTCTGTATATATAGACAAAAAGCCTGTGGATTGTACTTTTCCCTGTAAAAAGCAAGATGAAATCCATGTTAGGGCTTTATTAGAAAGGAATTTTAAAAGCAAATCGGCGATAAAGTGCGGTCATTTTATGACGTTTTACAGCCCCAATGCCTTGTAATCAACTGCTCTTTTACCAATCCCATTTTATCGGTCGCACTCAACTAAACCACGAACCAATTTTTCAGCGGATGATCGCTGCAAATAAAGTCTTTTAAGCCTGCATAACAAAGTAACTATCTGGCCGCTTCAACCTTTCGGTTGCGCTCATAATGGCGTAAATAACGGTATTCGCCAAAATCCACGCCTAATTGTTCATTGGCAAAAATAGCTTTGCCAGCATCGCATCTTGAAAACCTAAATTTTACGCCAAAGCCCCGCCAACGGATGAATGGTATGCGCGGCATCGCCAATCAATGCGATCCGATTTTGCGCGAAGTTACGGGCATAGCGAGCGGTTAATTTAAACGATAGCGGCGCTTGCACCTTTAGCTGACACAAACCCAATTTATGATCGAAAGCAACAGTAAGTATTGAATTCGGATGTCTCTACAATGTAGCAAATAATCCGCCTGTTCCGGTGGCAACGACCACACGATAGAACAATAATTATCCTGAGCCAAAGGCAGAAATGCCAACACGCCATCTGAGCTAAACACTTGGCGCGCGCAATGCGCGTGCGGTTGCTCCGTTTGCACATGACACACCAACGCGGAATGCCCATAATCACGAAATGTCAGCGGAATATCCGGCTTGCTTGCGTACCAGAATTCACCATCTGCGCCCACCACTAATTTTGCCGTACAACATTTGTCCATCTTCCAAGGTCAGAATAGCATTACGATCAGTGACGCCTAAACTGCGCGGAAGTGCGGTCACAAAATCCACCGGTTTTTGAACATCAGCTCTGCTAACAGTGCGAACAACCAAACCGGATTCAGTTGTAACAGTAAAATGTCATGTGTTTTTGTTGTGCCACCCGCTCCCATAACGCCTGACGAATTAACTCATCTACGATATGTCCCAGTTGTTGGTACACTCAAACCCTGTGTATTGAATTCAATTTTGGCGAAACTATCCGTTCCCACACACATACATAGCATCATCAAAGGCGCAACCCGTTGTTGCGTGATACCTTGCCATGCGCCCAATTCATCCAGCCATTGGCTGCTGGCGAGATTTAACGCGCTGGCACGCGGACTGAATTGCTCGAGAGACTTTCGGCGGATTAGACTCAATAATCGCAATGCTTAACCCGCTTGATTGCAACGCGGCAGCAAGCGCCAAGCCTGTCGTACCACCGCCAATAATCACCACATCAAATGTTTTCATATTAAATCCACCTAGCGTCGGTTTTGCAAAAGGGCCTGACGTAACCAAGAAAATTGAGCAGCGCTGTTAACCCCAAATTACGCGCAATTTGTAACGGCAATAAGTTATTGGCAAAATTGATAACAGATTATCAGTGAAATGAATCATTTGACGCTGATCCTGTTGACGATGTTGTTCATAGGCTTGCAAAACCGAATAGGCTCCCAGGTCTTGTTCCGCTATAAAGGCGCCACTTAGCATATTGGCCAACTGCATAATATCGCGAATACCCAAATTAAACCCTTGTCCCGCCACCGGATGCAGCGTCTGCGCGGCGTTGCCCACCAACGCAACTCGCTCCTGAATGTGTTGTGAAGCGCGCGATAAACTCAGCGGATAACTAAAACGGCGGCTACAACGGGTAAATTTACCTAAGCGCCATCCAAACGTACGTTGTACGGCATTTAAAATGCCTTGTCATCAGAGTGCCAATAAAGGCTCCGGATCACGAACGCACCATACCAATGACATCAAATTATCGCCAATCGGCAACAGTGCAATGGGGCCTTCGGCGGTAAAACGTTCAAAAAGCGCGATGGTGATGAGGTTGTTGCGTTTCCACATTAGCAATAATGGCGGTTTGACCGTAGTCATGCAAAATTTCTTGTGAAATATTGACCGCACTTGCCTAGCCGCCGAACGACTTCCGTCTGCACCAACAACTAATTTCGTACTGAGTGCTGATGGTTATCCAAGGTGATCTCAACCTGCTCCGCACAACGTTCAATCTGCTGTACGGAATGTGGCGCAAAATAGTCAATGTTGGCATGTTGTCCAATGGCATTGAGTAGATATTTGCCCAACGGATTTAAAAGCAACCGTGGCGCCCAACTGTTCAGGTGGAATTCCGACGCGTTAAATTCTACGATGCCGCTATGGCCTTTGTCGGAAATGTGAATCTGCTTAATAGGCGTGGTAATAGGTTGAATGTAATCCCACAGAGAATGTTGGGACGGTAATTGAATATGGCTGAAAATGACGACAGCTACCGGCAGATATAGGCGATATGACGGGCATCAAAACCGTGCCCGCTTGGTGACGGAGACTGTAGTGACTGTTTTTCAATCACCGCAATGTGCATTCGACCTTGCGTCAGTGATGCCAACGCCAATGCTAAAGTTGCACCGGACATCGCCCCGCCAACAATCACCACATCATACTTCATCGCTCTTCCTTCCTTAGCCCGCGCATCCGCCATTAATTTTTCAATGTCGGCAATTTCTTTTCCGGCACCGCAGAGGTGAGATTTTTGTTGCCGTAGTCGGTGATCAACAAATCGTCTTCAATACGAATGCCAATGCCTTTGTATTGCTCCGGAATATCGGCGTCTTTAGATAAATACAATCCCGGCTCTACGGTGATCACCATGCCCGGTTCCAGGTGCGGCTACGATTTTTCACCATATTCGCCCACATCATGTACGTCCAAGCCGAGCCAATGCCCTCAGACCGTGCATATAAAATTCACGATACGCTTTTGTTCGATTAATTCATCTACGTCGCCTTTCAGAATGCCTAAACGCACTAAACCTTCGGTTTTAACACGAATGACTTCTTCGTTCGCTTTCGCAATGGAACTGCCCGGCACCAACAATTCGATAGCACGTTTTTGCGCTTGTAGCACAATGTTATGAGATCGCTTTTTGCGCCTCGCTAAATTTACCGTTTACCGGGAAAGTACGGGTAATATCGCCTGCATACATGGCAAATTCGCAGCCCGCATCAATAAGCACCAAATCGCCGTCGCGCAACGGCATATCGTTTTCAGAATAATGCAAAAATACAGGCGTTTTTCACCACCGGCAATCAATGCTGTTATAGGAAGGATAACGCGCACCGAAGCGATTAAATTCTATGCAGAATATCGCTTTCCACCTCATATTCTAAACGGTTCGGGCGGGTTTGTTGCATGGCTTTAATGTGTGCAAGCGCGCTGATTTGTCCCGCTTGTTGCATGAGCGCAATTTCATTTTTCCGATTTGAACAGGCGCATCTCACCGAGTATCGGCTTCAATTAAAAACACTCAAAAATTCCACCGCACTTTGTTCCAGCAAGACATCGCCCCAAGACCGTTGCTTCGGTGCATACTAAGTGCGCAGTCTGTTTTTGCGCTAAATTTTTAAAACTGTGGTACAAACTCGTCGATGGCATAAGCGGTATCCACCAACAAAGTTTTGCGGTGCATTGTCCACGCCAAGACGGCGTCCGTTCCAAATTTCCAGTAATTTATCGGACGGGCGTACAAAATGCCTCGCCCGCTGTTCACCTTGCTGTTTACGCAAACAATGCCGAATTCGGCCTCATTAAAACCGGTTAAATACCAGAAATGGCTGTCCTGACGGAAAAGGATAATCACAGCCGTCATTGCGGCGGCGTTCAATATCGGAAAAATACTAAAAACAGGGAATCGTCCTGCATTTGTTCAAAACCTGGCGCGGCGTTGAGCAAATTCTCTCATTAGGTAACGCCGCCATGCATGCGAGATCCATATTGTGTCCTTATTAATGTAACGTCGGTTGTTTGTCTTCTTGTTTGGTGAAATGGGTAAAAACAAGGTGGCGATGGTGCGTACATATTCCAGGATCTCTTCCACCGCTTGTGCCAGTTCCTCCGGATCATCATCTTCTCGTATCCTAACTGGCAACTGTCACGTAAATCGTCCACCGCTTCACCAATGTCGCCTTTTTCTTTATCCAAATGCGGTTGTGCCAATCCTAAACCGAGCAAAAGTGGTTCGACCATTCCGCCAAGCCATCCGCCAATTCAAACACATTATCCGTTTCCGGCAGGCAAAGTTCGAAATCAAAACTTTCGTTATCGGCCAAATCTCGGCGGGTTTGCTGATAAATGTCGGTAATTTGCGTTAAAAGTGGGTTGGATAGGCGTGGTTATCGTTCGTGAATTGATAAAAGCAACGGTTGCCAAATTTGATCTTGAATGCCACCGCAAATTAAATGCTTAAAAACCTGTAATTCAGCAGCAGAAAGCGGGATCCCGGCTTGTTGGAGTTGTTGATTCGAGATTTTTGATAAGAAATTGTCATTGAAATTATCCTTGTTGAAATTGTCCTTAGTTTATCACTCTTCACGGTAGGCAACCAGTTTAGAAATTGGCAAGTTTTTCCCGCCTATGGCATAATGCGCACAGTTTTAATTAACGAGTTTGGGGCAAAAATGTCATCTAAAAAGTATTGAATTATCCGTATTAGGGCAGTTGTTACGCTTAAATTGTCCGGAAGAACAACACGAAGCATTGCGCAATGCCGCCCGCGAATTAGATCAACGCGTGTCAGAAAATGAAAGAACGTACCGGAATTTTTGCAAGTTGACAAAGTGCTTTCCATCGTTGCCTTTTAAATTTAAGTTTTGAGTTGATGCAAGAGCAACAAAAACGCATTTGATTGAAGATGTCTTGAAAAATAAAATCCTCCGACCACTCGATCATTCAACTTGAAAATATCACCGGTCAAAAAGCTCAATTCCTATTGATTTTTATAGAAATTTCGGATAACTAAAAGTAATGTGACAAAATGAATTATTGCTAGTCATTAAGTGTAATTTCGAGTAGTATTAAATAAAAAGAATTTCCTGAGGTGTTCGCCAGTGGGTTACGTCCCTGAGCCGATACTTTTTAATTTTATGAATTGGTTTCCTGTCATTGGTGTGCAGGCTTGGCTCGACTAAGAAGCCTAAAATGATTTTCAACTCAATTCCTGAACCGTAGGGTCTCACGACCGACCACTCACAACGGCACCTCGGGTTTCTTCCGATACGACATCTATGCAAAACACGCTCTCAACCGCTGAACTGCGTCAGCAACTTCGCCAACACATTCGAAAAACGCGCCAAAATTTGACCGCACTTCAGCAACAACAAGCTGCTCAACGCATTACCCAACAAGCCCTTTCGTTCATTGAAGAACATCAAGCGCGCAATATTGCCTTGTATCTTGCCGTAGATGGCGAAAGATAGCTACACAACCGCTCATTGAACAATTATGGCAACAGGGAAAAACGTTTATTTGCCGGTAGCTTCATCCATTTTGTAAAGGGCATTTGCTATTTTTGCATTATTTGTCCGACACCCCCATGAAAACAAAATAAATATGGGATTTTTGAACCGCACTTAAACGTACAAAATGTGCTCTCCGCTTGAGCAATTGGATGTTATCTTCACGCCATTATCGCTCTTTGATAAGCAAGGAAACCGTCTAGGTATGGGAGGGATTTTTACGATCGCACATTGCAACATTGGCAACAGCAACATTTCATTCCGGTAGGTTTAGCACATCAATCGTCAGCAGGTGGATGCTTTACCCGTTGAAAGCTGGGATATGCCGTTGGAACGAATCTGTGGGTTAAAATAAAACCTGACTTGTCGGAGGTTTTTGATTGATTATTGCACCGCGCTAGGCGCTTTGAGTTCCGCTCTTTGGTTTTTCCGGCTCATCAAATTTCTTTGCGGCCTCATTGGCGGCAATGATTCTCGCGGTTTGATCCGCCAGCTGTTTTAAATTCATTCTTTCATAAGATTCTTCCATTAACGGCAACGCATCTAATGTGGCTTTGTGTGTCCGGATATAGCTTCAACATAGAAACCACGCGGTTGGCTGTCGCCACGTAAGCATCACGTTTGAAATCAAAACTTCGCAATATCCAGTTCATGACGCGCAAGGCTGGCTTTTTAATATACGCCATACGCGCCAACGCATCAGGCGTGTAAGGCTATTCGGGAAGTGTTGCACCAGGTTTGGAAAATTGGCAAATGCGGTTTTAATAGACGCATCTCACGGGTTGCACGATCCACACCGAAGAAATCTTGGAAGAAATTATCGCCCAACGCGGAATTGGTTAACCCCGCCATATACAAGGCGTAATCTAAAATGGCGACTGTTAGGAAAAACGTTGAATAAATCGGTCAACGGTAACTAACGTTTCGGTGTAATCTTGTGATTTATAGTAAGCATAAATCAAATTTAATTGCACCTGTTCACTATAAGAGCTACCGAAACGATTGTTTACCGCCGTTAAATAACGGATTGCTTGACTATAATCCCCTTCTTGCAAATAGTTTTGCCCGATACTGCCTCGGGTTTGCTCCGGCGCTTTGTTCACATCCTGCTTGAACCGGAACATGCGGTCACCGCCAACGCCATAGCGGTAAGCAATGCAAAGGATTTAAGTTTACGCATTGAATAGAATCCTTTATTTTACGAAAAATGAGAAATGAGTTACAATTGCCCGATATTGTATAGAACATTGCTAAATAAGCAAACTTGATTAACGGATTTTTATTTATGGCACAAATTACTCTCTCGGCAACCCGTGCAACCGCAGCAAATGGGACAGCGCTTAGACCAAACCTTGGCGGAATTGTTCCCGACTACTCCCGTCCCGCTGAAGACCTGGATCGAAGACGACTTGGTGCTGGTCAATGGTACCGTGCAAAAATGTGCCGCGTACCAAAGTTTACGGCGATGAACACATTGAAATTACCGTAGAAAATTGAAAGATGAAACCCGTTTCGAGCCGGGATATTCCGTTAAATATCGTTTAGAGAAGATGATGATATTCTCGTCATCAACAAAACCGAAAGATCTGGTGGTCCACCCCGCGCAGGCAACCCAAAAAGGTACGGTGCTCAACGCTCTGCTTTACCATTACCCACAAATTGCCGAGAAGTACGCGCGCGGGCATTGTACATCGCTAGATAAAAGACACCACGGGCTTAATGGTGGTAGCTAAAAACCATTCCCGCGCAAACGCAGTTGGTGCGTGATTTGCAAAAACGCAAAATCACCCGCGAATATGAAGCTGTTGCCTGCGGCATTACTGACCAAAGGTGGGACCGTGGATGAGCCTATGGCACGCCACCCTACCAGCGCACGCACATGGCGGTACATCCGATGGGTCAAAACCCTGCCGTCACCCACTATCGTATTATGGAACGCTTCCGCGATTACACGCGCTTACGTTTGCGTTTAGAAACCGGACGTACCTACCAAATCCGTGCGCATACTGGCGCATCTTGCCCACCCGCTATTGGCGATCAAACCTATGGCGGTCGCCCGCGCGCGAAAAATGCAAGCGCAGGAGTTGATGAACGTCCTGCGCAATTTTCAAGCGCCAGGCGTTGCACGCCATAATGTTACGTTTACAACACCCCATTAGCGGCGAAATGATGGAATGGCACGCGCCGTTACCGGAAGATTTTGTGGAATTAATCACCGCGCTGAAAGCGGATTACGTGTTACACAAAGACGAATTGGATTATTAATATGCAAGCCATCAAACCGAGCTGGAACGCACCTCAACAGATTCAGGCATTCACTCACCCTGCGCCATGGCGGTGTGAGCCTTGCGCCTTATGACAGTTTTAATTTGGGTGATCATGCTGGGGACGATAAAAACGCCGTGAAAATCAACCGCACTTTATTAGTGGAGAAATTCCATTTGCCACGAGTGCCGTTGTTCTTAAACCAAACTCTATAGCACGCGCGTATTAACCCTGCCTTATGACGGAGAAGATATCAATGCCGATGCGGTTTACACCAACCAGCCGAATCAAGTGTGTTTGGTGATGACTGCCGATTGTCTGCCCGTATATTCACCAATAAACAAGGCACTGAAGTGGCCGCTGCTCCACGCCGGCTGGCGCGGATTATGCGATGGCGTATTGGAACAAACCGTCGCTAAATTTGAATGCCCGCATGAAGACATCTTAGCTTAGTTTGACCGGCTATTGGCCCAACAGCCTTCCAAGTGGGGCAAGAGGTTATCGATCAATTTGTATGCGCAAGATCCCCAAGCAGCATCCGCCTTCATCGCTGATCCTGTAGCCGAAGGGAAATTCTCAGTAACCTTTTACGCAAATCGCCACTCAACGTCCCCAACGCCCTTGGCATCACCCAAACTCAGCGGTAGCAAACACTGCACCTATCTTGAAACGGAGAACTTCTTTTCTTATCGAAGAGATAATGCCACAGGAAGAATGGCGTCAGTGATTTGATTGAGGAATAAAAATCCTCATTTTTGATCAGGGTGATGAGTTAGCTCGGATTAAGTCATCATTCTCCCTTAGAAAATTGAAAAACAGCCCCAAAGGGGCTGAACTCATAGTCGTAACCGTGGGTAATAAATTACCCACGGCAATTTCTAAAAATCCATCGTGAATTTCAACCGCACTTTTTCATTTCAAAATTAGCGCTTGCTTTCCGCCTGTTTAATTTCCGGCGTTGTGTATAAAGCGGTGTCTTATACAAATAGCTACCCAACAGCGCGTGCGCCAAGGCTTCTTTGACCATGCTTTGCGGCACTTCCGCTTCCGTTAAGGTTTCAGTGGCTTTGTCGTAGCGGTAGGTTTTCGCACTCACTTTCGGAAATTGAATCACCACATCATTGCCGCGCATAAGTGCCTGTCACTTGGTCGTACTGCATAATGGCGCGGTTTGGATCGTTTGGTTTGGTCGAGGTCATAACCGATCATCGGGTAATCGCCACTAATCCCTGCCAGAGGAAAGCAAAGGTAGTCGGCATATCAAATTGGCTAACCAAACGGTTATCACGGCGTGGTTCGATGCCTTCGCCCAAAATCAATGCCGGAATGTGGAAATGCTTAATCGGCATCAAAGCTGGCGCCGGCAAATACGGGGAGTCGTGGTCGGCAATCACTAAGAAAAATAGTGTCTTGCCAATAATTGGATGCCTTCGCCAGTTTGAAGAAATGTCCCAATCGCATAATCCGCATATTTTCGCCGCATTGTTACGCGTGGCTTTTAGGCTGTTCGTACAGCTCGATTTTTGCCGTCCGGGAAACTCAAATGGATCATGGTTGCTGGAGCTGAATACCAGACTGAAAGAATGGTTTGCCTTCGTTTGTGTAATTGGGTAAAAGGTCTCATTGGCTTTAGTGAACAAGTCTTCGTCACTCACCCCCAAGTCCCGGTAAAGCTCGGGTTTTGATAATCCATTTGGTCGATAATACGTTTAAAGCCATTACCGTAGAAAAGCCTGCCATATTATCAAAATGCTTTTCCCCGCCGTAAATAAAGGACGTATCGTAACCCCGTTGACTTAATAGTTGCGCCAAGGTGAAAGAAACCGCGTTGGCTGTTGTTGAGTTTCACCACCGCACGTGCCGGTGTCGAGTGAAACCCAGCGGTAACCGCTTCAATGCCGCGTACGGAACGGGTGCCGGTGGCGTATAAATTATCAAACAACCAACCTTGCTGTGCCAACTTGTCACTCCGGTGACAGCGGCAAACCGCCTAGCGTACCGATAAATTGCGCACCGAGACTTTCTTCCAAAATAATCACGATATTTTTCGGTTTGCCTTGGTAGGTAGCCTGGTTACGGGTCAAGGTTGGAATTTCCTTGAAACATAGGCGCTCGCCGGACGGCTTCCGCTATTTTTCACAATGGAGAACATTTCTTCCACATCCATTTTGCCGTAGGCTTCGGAAGAGGTACCTTCGTCTTTAAACTGTTGCGCCGCATAAATCACAGAATAACCTGAGTTCAGCACCAAAGCAGTTCACCATGGCATCAGAGGAAAATGCCACCATGGCCGGGGTTGATTCCGCGGTGTTGAAAAACTGGAACGCGCACCAAGAAAAACTCAAGGCAATCACCAATAACGCCACCACAGGGCGCCACGTCCAACGCATTGGCGTGATATTGCGTACCGCCCAACCGGCCAGTTTCCAATCACACCACCACAGCAATGAACGTAAAAACGAGGCTAAAAATAACCGCACTTAAATGCCCTTCCATCAGCATGGAGAACACTTCTTTTCAGGGTAAATCAAATATTCAATGAACAGGCGGTTCGGGCGATAATCATCAGGTCTCAATAAACGCCGGCGTGGCCAGTTCCATAAACAAAGATGAATACACTGCCCAGCGGTCAACCAGAAGCGCAAAATATGCTGCCAAATGCGCCCTAACGCGTTTTGATGATAAAGAACAATGACAGTCAATAATGCCGGTACGCAAATAAATAACACAGGGACACCACGTCCATGCGCAAGCCCTTTGCAAGAATAACTGGCCCCAGCTGTTAACCGCATTGACCCGATCTCAGCTGCCATAAAGACAAACCCAAGACGGGACAGGGTGAAGACACGATAAGGTTAATCAAAGGAAAAGAAAATCGGGAACAGCAGCGAACGAGGTTTGCCTGTCGTAAATAAATGTCGTGACATTTCAGTCTCCAAAATGTAAAAACCGCTCTTTTAAAAATGTTACAAAGTGAGGAGCGGGCCTGATGAAAAGATTATTCGATCCAATGAACGATTTCGTTGAGCGGTTTGCGGCCTTTTCGGACGAATATCCTTAGCACGATAGCGATGTCACGGCCACAGATACAGCGTATTTATCGGTATCGTACGCTCCGGTTTGCGCCAAAATACGGTTGACTTCCGCATAATTAAAGCCTTCGATTGGGCAACTATCAATGCCGATTAAGGCCGCCCCCGTCATCATGTTGGCAAGGGCGATATAGGGTTTGTTTGCTTTGCCCAGTCAAATAAAAGTGCGGTCGTTTTCCAACACGTTTATGTGTTCTGTTTGGAAAGCGTTGATAAGTTGCCATATTGGCTTGACATTTGCTCTTCCGTTAAGCCGCGACGTGCAAGGTTTGCGCAGAAAATCCTCAGAATCGTAACGCATATGTTTTATTCGCCAAAATCACCACCACATGCCTGGCATCGTCTAACTGCGTTGCCGCTGCCCCAACAGAAACGGGCTTTTAAGGCTTGGCGTAATTCGGGGTTTTGCACCACTATTGCCATGGCTCGACCCTACGGAGCTTGGCGACAGGCGATCCAAGTTCTAAAATATAGTCAAAATCTTCTTTGCTGATTTTGCGCTCGGGGTCGTAACTAACGTGTGGCGCAACGAAAATGGAAGGCATCTAATGCTTGTTGCTTGCAGTGACGCTCATTGAATTCTCCTTATGTAATGAATTATGGGACTGTGAAATAAACGGCTGAGTGTCCGCTTATTTATTATTTTGTCCAGTACACCCTCATTGTTCACTACGTTTTATGATCCTCAAGATAGGATTCAATTTGGGACGGAATGATCTTAGGGCTGAGGATTAGAATCTGTTTACGACGATTAAGTTAACGCTCTTTTCCAACACAATGCTACTTTTCGGCACGTTAAACAGTTTACTTAAAAATTTGAGCAGCAGATGGGCGTTGGCCTGTCCATCAACAGGCAGCGGTAATGCCGATTTTTAGTTCATCAGCATGCAAGTCGACAATATGATCTTTAGCGGCTGGGTTTGTATTCTCAAGCGCAAATCCGCACCGATTTGTTCTTACGGCCGCCATCATGTGTTCTTAAAAGCAGCGGCGGCCCAAAAGGTCGCCAAAATGTCATGTAACATCGCTGTTGAGCAAAGACTGGCACGAAGACAACAACCATCGGCGAGAAATCGATCATGTGCCGGTGTCTGGCAAATTTACGAAACAGCACGTAATACGGGACCGCTCAGTTGATACAAAAATATATTGCGCCTGGCCTGCGCCACGGTTAAACCAGCTGAAAATCGCCCCCACCAACAACACACACATATTGCCCCGCCGATGCTATGCAGCACGCTTAACGCGCCGATAATGGCATATTCAAACAAAGAAGCACCACCAATCGTGCCAAAATAAATTTAATAGTGTGAATCAACACGCCTTAAAATAAAACACGCCAATAACGCCGCAGTATTAATGCCTTTTATGGTCGGGGCAAATTTACTTAACGGGCTAACCACCGGCTGGGTCGCTTTTCACCATGCTACTGCGATAACGGGATTGTAAAAATCCACTTTAGCCACTTGAAACGCACACGTAAAATTAAATAAAGCTATACACGCTAATTGCGGTGAGATCAGAAATTGGATTGAATTCATTATGTTTCCCTTAAATTGCCTACCAGCCTTTACGTGTGAAATACCGGTACGGCGCAAACGCCGCCAGCGCCGATAATCAGCGCCATTGGATGACCGAATTTTAACCCAAGTTCAGGCATATCGGCAAAGTTCATACCGTAGTTAGAGGCCACCAAAGTCGGCGGTGGGAAAATTACCGACACAACGGAGAAAGATTTTGATGATTCGGTTCTGCTCAATATTAATAAAACCCATGGCCGCCCCGAGCAAGAAATTGCACTTTTTGGAACCGAGGATTCATTATGCGGCTGCAAAGAGATTCAATATCTCGTAAAAATTTCACGTGCCTGTTCTAACTCGATTTGCCGGCAAACGGGTTTTACGCACCAAGAAACTGAGCGCCCGCTGCGTATCCATCAAACACAAAGGGACTCTTGGAACTGGTATCTTCTTGTTCCGTTATAGGTTGCCAAGGCTTTACATCAAAGCTTCCCTTGCGTTCCGTTTAACACCACGCGGCTTAATTTTTCCAAATCCGCATACACGTTTTCAATCACATCCGCCAGCTGCTCGATTTTGGTTTCAAACAAATCCAACAATAATTCATAGGAATTACATTCACCAAACGCTGATTGCGGGAACGCATCCGATACAAACGGAACGCCGGTAATTCGCGATCACGCAAAGTGAACAAACGTCCGTCACGAATAGTGAACGCTACGCTGGCCAAATCCGCATAATCGTTTTCATCTTCACAATAAAAGAAAGAGTGCAAGTGTAAAACCGTCTTCGTCTTCAAAAACGCGCAGATGCTTCGATGTCTTCCACTCTAAGAAAGAGGCCAAACTTTTGGCCCTAAACTTTCCTGCAAGGTTTCCCGCTCTTCTACGGTCGGTTCAATTAAATCAAGCCAAATGGCGGTGTTTAACGGCTCGGCTGATTCGTCAATACGAACCAAGCGGGCGTCTTGCAAGGGCAAAGGCATTTATCATTTTGTCATACTCCGGATTGACCATACGCACAACGCAATGAACAACAATCAAACGAATAAATCATTACCAATGTTTGGCGATCAAAAGTGCGGTCGTTTTTACGCGTGTTTTTCAACGACTAAAAAGAAAGCGGTAATGATGAAGGTGTTGCAAATTTTTCGTCTGACGGAAAAGATGCCGAAAAAGAGAAAAGCGTAAACGGAAACTTACCAACGAAACCATCGCCGATAAGTGAGACGGGCGATAGTTACAGTGAAAACTCTATTCGGTATCGACTGTGACTGTCCAAAGTGTGTGTCCTCTTGTTACCAATCGCGCGCAATGTTACGCCTGAAAGGTTCTTCGTCAAGGCGAAGGAGAAAAATCACCTTCGCCGAATAACACGTTCAGGTTCAAAAATACCGCAAAATCTCACCGCACTTTTACGCGATATTCCACCAAATCAACGCCCATTTGCGCTGTGACCGTGTTTAATAGGTTCGTTATTTTGTTGTTTTTGGCGATAAAATGCCGTTAAGCCTGCTTTTCTTTTTCATTTAACGGCCCAAGAGAAAATTCTACGGAACCGAGCAAATCCTCATAGGTTTCTCCCACAAAAGCGACCGGATTCCGTTTCAATGAAGCTCAGGTTCGCTTGAATGCCTTTTTGATAAAGTCGATTCAGCAAATAAATATAGGTCGGAAAAACCGATGTCTTCGCGTCCGATCGCGGCAAATACGCCCTCATCCAAAAACGCGTTGCGTCACGGAAGTGAGATACACCCGTTTTTGCTTTGGCACAGAGTTTCTCGATCGCGTCGTCTCAAATCGTCCACTAGGTGGAACGCGACGCTAAAAATCACATCCACTTGCGGCACATCGTTCCAATCCTCGGCCCAAGAACGACGAATCAGATTTAAATTCGCCAGTTGCAGTTTTTGTTTATATTCCGCCAATACATCCAACATCCCCGTGCTGTAATCCAAGGCATACTTGGCTGCCTTGCTGTGCCAAAGGAATGGCGAACGTGCCCGGGCCACAACCGATGTCGAGCACGGTTTCGCCAGGTTGCACCTGCATAGTTTCCAATAGTTGTTGATTATAACGGCTGGGTTTCCCACCAGATTTTTCGCCATCTTTGACTGCTTTCTTGTCCCATTTTTCAGGTGGCAAATTGTAATGGTTGCAGGCAATGAGATGTTGTTTGTAAAGCTGGTTGAAATCAATGTCGTAAATGGTCGCGGCATATCCTAAAAATGCGGTTGATTTTTGGCGATAGATTTTTACTGCAATGTTATATGCTTTGAAATATAACGTTAAAAGATTTAACGCAGACCGCGCTTTGATTGTTCAAAAGTGCGGTAACTTCTACAAACATTCGGGATTAATGGTTAATTTCACCTTCAATCGGTTTAATGTTTTCATCACCCCGGTAGCGGTTTGTGTTCGCTTGCAACATAGGAATAAATGACCGGCAACACAAAACAGGGTAAACAACGTACCAACCGCCAGGCCTGAAACAATCACGATACCGATACTGAAACGGGACACCGCGCCTGCGCCTGTGGCATAAAGCAACGGAATCAGACCGGCAATCATCGCCGCAGTCGTCATTAGAATCGGACGTAAACGCACTTTGGCCGCTTCGGTAATGGCTTCAATACGGCTTTTGCCGTGATTGAGCTGCTCTTCTTTGCCACTTCACATATTAAAAATACCGTGCTTGGTGATTAATCCGACCAATGTAATTAAGCCAACTTGGGAATAAATATTTAGAGTGGAACCTTCTCCGGAAATTTTTCCTGATAACTCACTAAAATAAGATATCCCTGTAACATGACTTAACATACCTAACAGCCCCTGAATACCTCCTGGAGTGTTTAAAGCCAATAATGCCCCACTGATCGCCAACGGCACGGAAATCATGATTACCATCGGGTCACGGATGGATTCAAACTGAATCGCTAACACTAAGAAGATAATCACTACCGCCAACACGAAAGTCACCGCTAACGCGTTACCTTCTTGTACTAACTGACGAGCCTCACCTTTGAAATCGTAGTTATAACCTTGTGGTAACAATTCTTTTGAATTGTCTTGCAGCCATTGAATCGCATCCCCGATGGAAGATCCCGGCATCGGCACAGCGCTAATCACCGCAGAATTTAACTGGCTAAAACGCGGCAAGGAGCTTGGTTGTGGCTCTAACGTCATGCTCACTAAGCTGCTGAGCGGCACAGAAGTTCCATTCGAAGCAGAAACATAGTAACTATTCCAGCTTTCCGGCGATAAACGGTTTTCGCGTTTCACCTGTGAAATAATTTTATACGCACGACCATCAATATCTACACGTTCCACGGTGGCGGCAGATAAGAAGCTCCCTAACGTAGCACTGATTTGTTGCATGGTAATGCCGTAAGTCCCGGCTTTTTCACGATCAATTTTTGATGTGCATTTGTGCCGTATCAAATTTCAAATCTAAACCGTATAAACGAATTTGCCTGACTTTTGCATAGCATCTAAAAACTTACCGGCAACATTGGCCAAATCTTCATAGCGCTTTTTGAGGTGCTGATGACAAAACCAATCGGAGGCCCTTGTTCTCCGGTATCAATTTCCGGAAGGCGAAACCACTGACGGACACTTCCGGAATGGCTTTAGCTTTAGTGTTTAACTCTTTCAAAACGTCTGCTTGACTTCTGGAACGCTCACTCCAATCTTTCAACGTCACCACGTTTAAGGACTGGTTAGTGCTTGGCACCCTGAAATGGTCAATCGCAAATTGTACTTCTTCCGTATCTGTTAAGATTTTTGATACGGTGCCATGGCCGCTTGCACATAATCTACGTTCACGTTAGACGGTGCAGAACCGATAGCTAAGAAGCACCTTTTGTCTTCTGTCGGTGTCAGTTCACTGGAAAGCGAATTAAACAACATCGGCAATGTGGCAAAATAACGCCCGCAAATGCCAACATACATTTACGATTCGCCATCACCAAATCCAAGACATAAGAATACGCGTTGTTGACTTTGGTTAAGGTGCAGTTAACACGTTCTTCCAATTTACTTGGTTTATCGTGTTCTTTTCAGCAACTTACTGGTCATCATCGGAGAAAGGGTTAACGCCACAATACCGGAAATAAATACTGCACCGGCGAGCGTTAGCGCAAATTCTTTAAATAACGTACCGGTAATTCCCCATTAATGCCATCGGAGAATATACTGCAATCAAGGCGATGGTCATGGAAATAACCGGAACGGCAATTTCGCGGGTACCGATAATCGCAGCTCGGAATGGCGTTTCACCCAGCTTAATATGGCGGTCAACGTTTTCCAACACCACAATGGCATCATCCACCACCAACCCAATCGCCAAAAATCAAGGCCAACAAGGTCATTAAATTAATAGAGAAATCCAAGGATTGTAACATCATGATTACCCCAATAAGGGAAATCGGAATGGTAATCACCGGAATCAAAATCGCACGGAAGGAACCGATAAACATAGTGATCACGACCAATACGATCAGGGTTGCTTCCATAATCGTTTTCACCACTTCATTAATGGAGTTATTAATGGCGATGGTACTGTTATATAAAATATCTGTTTGAATAGCATCCGGTAAGTTATTTTTGATGCTTTCATATAACGGAAGGATCCGCCACGGTTAACGGGTTGAGCTGAAGAGGTCGGATTAATACCCAACACCACCGAATCGGAACCATTGGCTACCGCACGGGCAGTATCGCTCGATTTATTTAGCTCGACATCCGCAACATCGCGTAAACGTACTAGTTTATCGCCATCGGAAGAAACAATCAGATTGCCGAGTTCATTTACCGATTTTGTGGTGGTATCCACTTTGTTTTTATATACCACATAAAAACCATTGTCGTTACCCGCCGCCGTTTGCACGTTATTGGCGGATAAGGCAGACCCTAACAGTGGCGGCAGATAAGTTTTGTGCTGCCATCTTTTTCGGATCCAACCAAATGCGTAAGGCATATTCGGACGCACCGAAAATATCCACGCTTGCCACCCCTTCAACGGTAAAGAATTGCGGTTTCACCCACACGTTGAATATAGTCGGTCACCTGGCTGGCATCCAATTTATTGGAACGGAAACTAATGTACGCATAATCCCCGAACCGCCGGTTGAAGAGGTCACCGATGGATCTTCAATTCCGCTCGGTAACTCGGAACGCACAGAGTTCACTTTCGCCAACACGTCGGCAAGTGCCGCATTCGGTTCGTATTTAATTTTCATTTTTACCGTAATAGTTGAACCACTTGGGCTACTGCTGGAAGACATATAGTCCACGTTGTCCGCTTGAGCCACCGCTTCCTCGATTTTTGGACGTCACGAACGCCTGAATCAAGTTTGCATCGGCACCGGGATAGACGGTTGAAACCTGAATTACGGTAGTGGTCATTTTAGGATATTTCATCGCACCGCCAGTTTCGAAATTGCCTGTAATCCTAAAAATAATGATTAACAAGCTAATCGAAACTGCGAGAACAGGACGTCGAATAAATATATCGGTAAATTTCATTCGCTGTTCCTAATTAGAGATTGGTTTTACTTTGCCGGTTGCGTGGTGCCAACGCCCTCTTTATCACTCACAATAACGAGTGCGCCATTACTTAAGTTTTGCTGACCGCCGGTGATGATTTTATCGCCGATTTTCACTTCATCGCCTTTTAATCGGGCGTAAATACCTTTGGCGGTCTTTCGTAAATACAGTAATTTGTTTGGCGCGATACATTTTTGTTCACATCGCCTTGTTTAGCAAATTTCCTTTTTCCTCATCAGAAAGTGCGGTCAAAAATATAAAGTGATTCGCCATACATGTTATAGCTCACCGCCACTTGCGGCACGACGATTTGGTCATATTCCGTCGGCAATGCCACATTCAAACGGGTAAACATACCGGACAATAATTTTGCACCGTCCTCCGGCTCAAATGTCGCTTGAACATCCACCAAACCGGTTGAAGAGCTGATGGCAGGCTCAATGGCTGTGACTTTTTGCCGCAAAGGTTTCCCCTAAACGGGCATCTGCGGTCGCAGTAACTTTTTGGCCAATACGCAGCTCATCCAATAAATTCTGCGCAATAGAAAAATCTACTTTCATGGAACTGCGATCTTCTACACGTACAATTTCTGTGCCGTTTGACACATATTGACCGGACATTAACTTTCACAATACCGGTTCTACCATCAAAAGGCGTAACAATTTGACGGCGTTCAACAGCAGCTTTTAACGAGTCCACAGTAGCAACTTGCGCGTCGTATGCCGCTTTCGCATTGTCTAACTCTGACGGGAAACACCGCCGCTTTTCGCCAGATTGGCATAACGTTGGTAAGTTTGGCGCAATGAAATCACTTGCACTTCGGCAGCTTTGTAAACTGGCACGTTCTACGGAACTATCCAACTCAACCAACAAATCGCCTTTTTCACATTTTGGCCATTTGTCACCAAAAACTTTTTGAAATTGTACCCGCACTTTGCGCACTTAACATCGCACCTTGATTCGGACGAACCAAACCGGTGGTTTCAATGACCGGCGTCCATTGTTGGGTAGTAATGGTCATCGCCGTTACCGGTGAGGGAGTTTCACCTTTGATTTGCGAAGAAATCCGCAATGCCTTTTTGATTTCATATAATTCATCACAATCATTGCGATAAAAAAATGAGTACAAATATGCCTAAAGTCAGTTTCAACAAAAACGTGAGAACGCTTTGGTCTATTGGTTTGAGTTTGACTCATAAAAAACTCCGTGAATATTATCTGTAACTAAAGTTATTATTTTTGAATGGCACGCCAAGTACGTTCGATAACCGACTCTAGCATATCCATTGAAACCTGATGAGCAAATTGTTTGCATTTAAATGCAATATGAGCGCGCTTTTCCCAACGAGATGGCAAACAGTAAGTGAGGCGGCAAATCACTAGATCTCATCCGCCTCTGCGGCTTTCGTGCAAAAATCATGCCAAAATGCCTTGGTGCTCCCACTTTGCAAATTTCATAAAATCCGGGCAGAAATTCATATTGTCCCATATTGGCAACAATCGTTGGATCTTGTTCCAAAAATACCAAATATTCCACCACATTTGCCGATAGCGATGGAAAAACGATTGGCTTTTCATCGTAATCTTTTCCCAAGGTTTCTTGGAAAGATTTAAAAATATACCTTGCGAACTGTGCCAATAATTCATCTTTATTCTTTGAAATAAATATAAATTGTTCCCGGCGAAATTTGGGCTTTTTGGCAATCTTGTGCATGGACAAGTTTGGCAAAAACCAACTGTCGCCATCAGATCATCTCGTGGCGGTAAAAATTCGCTCGATCATATCTGTTTCTGACTGAGGCATTATATTAACTACTATAATTTGGGTCAATCGTTAGAAGTGCGGTTAAAATTTCGTTTAATTCGCACATTTAGGGTAGGTCACATACAGTAAATACAATAGCACTGAATGAACGTTCGTTCATTTTTATTGATTTTTCTTTTTAGCAAGTTGTAATAAAAAGTGCGGTGAAAAATCACCGCACTTTTTATCGTAATCTGATTCATTACATTCCAATGACAACGCAGTTAATCACGCTTTTTGGCTTTTTCCTGCATTTTTCACCGCCGCATTTCGATCACTAGCCGGGCCGACTATCACGCGATTCCAATCAGCACTTGCATTAACTCGAGCATTTAATCCGAGAGCACTTAATTTAGCCTCGCAACGTATCGGCTTGCGCTTTATTTTTAAATGCACCGCATTGCAAACCATAGCGTCGTTCACCGTTATTAGCTGATTGTTGTGTTGCTTGTTGCTGCGGCTGAGGTTGTGGTGCTGCCTCAGGTTTCCTCTGTGGCTCAGCTTACAGTTTGCCCACTTTCTTCTTCTTTTGGCTGCATCGTTTTTAGCTTCAACCACTTGTGGTTTGACTTGTGGTTGAACCACCTGCTGTGCGACTTGTTGAGGTGGCTGAATTGGCTGTTGTACCACTTGTTGCGTTGTTGCCTGGGCTTCAGCTGCTTTACTACGCGCCAATTCCGCTTTGTTTTTGTTCTTCTTCCATGGCTAATAAAATCTTGCGTTGTTCTTCTGTCAGACGCATATTTTTATCTAACGACTTCGGATTATCATCATCAGGCACAGTGCGGGTTTCTCAAGGCTTTAATATAGCTCCACACTTCTTCCGGGCGATTTGGCAACACGCTTTTCGGTTGCGTTTTTCTATCGTTTCAACAGAGTGAACCACAGGCTCCGGCGCTTTTTCTTTTAATAAATAAGCCCAAGCCCAAAAGCAGCTACCACAACGGCCGCAATAATAAATAGCAAGGATTTGTTATCTGTTTATTCTTTTTCTTTGCACTAGCTACGGGCAGCGTAATCACGTTGAGCCACAATAAAACCTGTTTAATTTAAATAAAAATAATTAACTATATGACAATAAAAATTCTGCTAATTCTACTGAAAAATTGTCTTATTGACTACAACAAAGCCAAAACTAGCCTAAATCTGAGCGGATCCACGTCTAAAAACCCACCGCACTTGAATGGGCTTATTTAAATCACTTGTCTGAAATTCGTTTTAACACTTGTTGCAAGATGAGGCGAGAAGGATGTTGCAACAATAGTGCCAACGATATTGCCCCGCTTTTTGCTGAACGGCGCAGTGATAGGGACCGAGAATTTGTAACTCAGGCGCAGTATGTTGCTTAACGCCATAAAAATACTCAGCAAACCGCGCCAATAGCTGTTCCGCATCCTCGCTATGGCGACTTTTGGGCTTTAAATAATGCTTGCGAACTAAAAGGCGGCAATCCCATTTTATGACGCAACGCCAATGCTTGTTGGGCAAAATTATCATAGCCATGCTTTTAATAAACTTTGTAATAGCGGATGCTCGGGATAATGGGTTTGCAATAACACTTCCCCTGCTGCACCCCACGCCCCGCACGGCCTGCCACCTGCATATAAAGTTGGGCTAGCCGTTCTTCCGCACGGAAATCCAATGAAAAACAACGCACTATCTACGTTTACCAACGCAACTACAGGTGACATTCGGGAAATGATGTCCTTTTTGCCAACATTTGGGTACCGATAAGAATTTGGCTTTTTCCCTGTTGAATATCCGCTAAATAACCTTCCAATTTACCTTTGCGCGCCGTCGTATCACGGTCAATACGGGCAATGCCGTACTTGGGGAAAACCGCTTTAAGGTGTCTTCCAACTGCTCCGTGCCTAAGCCCGTGGTGATTAATTGGGTAGAACCACAATTGCCGCATTGGCGCGGAATCGGCTTTGCGCACTGCAATGATGACAACGCAAAACATTGTGTTGTTGATGATACGTATAAGGCTTATCGCAATGGCGACATTCCGCCATCCAGCCGCATTCATGGCACAGCAACACCGGTGCAAAAACCGCGTCGATTCAGAAACAACAACACCTGATTGCCTTTTTCTAAATGCGCCGCATGCGTTTTATCAGGATTTCTGATAACCCATTACGCATTAACTGATGTTTTAAATCAATGACGTGTTGTTGAAGTGCAGTGGACTGATTGGCTTTTTCTGACAGACATAAACGCTGATATTTTGCCCTGCTGCACGTTATTCAGGCTTTTCCAAACAAGGCGTTGCCGATCCCATTAAGATGGGAATATTCAGTTGTTTTGCATACACCACCGCCAAATCGCGGGCATGATAACGCCAACCGTCTTGCTGCTTAAAGGAAGCATCATGTTCTTCATCGATAATAATCGCGCCTAAATCGGCAAATTGCGTAAACAGCGCTGATCGTGTACCAATAATGACCGCACTTTTGCTCGCTACGCGCACGTTGCCAGACTTGTAATCGTTGCGTGTCATTTAAATTGAATGCAACACATCAATCACCACGTTAAAACGGGCTTGAAACGGCTTACCGTTTGTGGCGTCAGCCCGATTTCCGGCACCAAGACCAACACTTGTTTGCCTTTGATTTAAAAATCTCTTCAATAAATTGCAGATAGATTTCTGTTTTGCCGGAACCCGTCACGCCGTCCAACAACCACGCAACAAACCCTTGGGTGAATTTCAATTGGCTGAATACCAACGCTTGTTGCTTGTTGAGCGTTAATCGATCGGCTTTTATTCACGATTGGTTCATCGGCTAATTGTTGTTGCCAGGTTTGAATTTCCGTTTCTTGAGCGATTTCGGTAATGTATTCTTTGGCTTTCAACGCCGACCAAATGCCGCTACCAAAATGGGTTGTTGCCCTTTTTCCATCCCATCATTTTGCCGCCTGCAATGCTTCAAGCTGTTTTCGAGCGTTTTAGCAAACCTTGCGCCAACGCTTGTTCACCAAGTGCGGTCGGTTTCAATTTTTGTTTTTCCACCGCACTTTCGCCTTGGCGCAATTTCACCGGCAATGCTTGCGACAACACTTCTCCCAAAGGCGCATGATAATAATTCGCTGCCCAATTTAAGAACAGCCAACTTTCCGGTGAAAACAGCGAAGTTTCATCCAGAGAGGCTAACACAGGCTTCAACTGTTCTTCAGGGACTTCGGTCTGTTCCACCACATCCGCCACAACGCCAACTCGTTTCTGCGTCCCAAAACGACACAAGCACCCGCCCCCAACAACAACCTTCATCGACGCAGGGATGACATAGTCAAAATAGCGATGTAACGGCACGGGAAGTGCAATCGGGCAAATGGCATGAGTGGAAATTTAGTGAAATCAAATGTGCTCGGAATATAGCATTTTTGGGGATTGTTGTCTATTTAGGGGTGGATGGGTTGAATGTCATTTTTCTTTTTCTGTACAATTCGCAACCTTACACACAAGCGTGCCATTTTAAATGGCGTAATATTAATCTCATGCGGTGTCAGGGATTGCTTTTGCGATTGGCTTGATAGCGGCATGGCTTCAAATTTGAGGTTTTTCTGTAAAACAAGGTATTCATCCTGAATATAAAGAAGTTACTGCAACTTGTTCTTGCGGTAACATAATTAAAACGCGTTCAACTTTAGGCAAAAACATTAATCTTGATGTATGTGGTAACTGCCACCCGTTCTATACAGGTAAACAACGTGTTGTTGATACCGGTGGTCGTGTTGAGCGCTTTAATAGCCGTTTCAAAATTCCAGGTACAAAAATACTTTGAATTTTTAACCCTCGCAATTGCGAGGGTTATTTCTATTAACCTGAGATGATGGATTCAATATTATAGTCTTCTTCCAATCTTTTCGTTATCAGCTGAAAAATCTCCCGCCGTGAATTTATGGAAAAAAATGCCTCAACAGGCTTTAGGCTGTAATTTGAGTTGTTGATACGATTGCTTCAACCTATCTCTACGCCATGTTTAATCAAGACTATCTTACATTTTAAAGAATTGATCACTGAAGCAAAAATTAACCTCTATTGAAAACAGATACGAAAAAGCATAAATGAAAACGCTACTGAGAAAAAAATCCGTTTAACATTAGGCAAGTTAATCTTAGATAAAAAGATTCCAGGTAAACTATTACCTACAAACCCTAAAAATTATTGTGTTACAGCAAGATGGGAAAATTGGGGATTATATTATCAGTTCATTTATTTTTAGAGAGTTAAAAAATATAATCCGCTAACTCAAGTAGATGTCATTTGCTCACCTAAAAATGAAAAATTTATTTAAGACAAATCATTTTATTGACCACTTTTTGTTCTTGATAGCACCATGTGCTTATACAAAGATGGGGAAAAACTGGCAAAAGAAAATTATGATGTATTAATCAATTTGCCCGTACAGCTAAGAAATCGTGATTTATGGCTAACACGTTTAATTAAGGCCAAGAATAATATTGGCTATCAAAACAAAAACTATAAAATTATTTAACCTCGATATCCCAGGTGGACAACTTCATTTCTCACAGATTTATGCTGATTCTATTAAAAAGTGTGGTGTTATGAATATTAATTCAGAATATGATATTCCTGATAATAGCTAGCAGAAAGAAGAAATCAGAAATTTCATCAAAGATAACCAACTTGAAAACCATATTGCTATTAATTTCTTTGGGGCTGCAAGATCACGTAAGTTTACAGAGAAAAATATCAGAAAAATTTATAGAAAGATTTAAGGTTTTTTAAATAAAAAGTTTTGTTACTCACCTACCCTGAAATGACACCGTTATTAAAAAGATATTGTTGTAGATTTTCCTAATGCATTTATTTATGAAAATACGCAAGATATTTTTGATACAATTGAATTAATTCGTTATGCAGATGTTGTTATATCTCCTGATACATCAATCATTCATATTGCTTCAGGGTTAAATAAAAATTATTGGATTTTATAAATTAGAAGATAAGGAAAACCTTATACACTGGCATCCTAACTCTAAAATGAAACACATATACTGAGTTTCATTGAAAGTGTAAATGAAATATCTCCTGATGATATTCAATTAGAATGGATTACTCACTAACTATGTCAATAATAATCATTGCAAAACTAGCAGGTAAGCGTTCTGCACAGACAATAGATTTAATGACAATTAAATCTGTTTTATTAAAACCGATTGAGACGCTATTGGTGATGCTATTGCGCATACAGCCCATTTAAATCAACTAAAATCAGCAAATCCAGATCTGGTGATTGGTGTCATTGTAACAGAGAGAAATAGAGATATCTTTTGCTTATTCTGGTTTAGTAGATCAACTGCTTGAAGATAAACCTTCTACTTATATTACTCAATATAATAATGGGATTTATATTTAGATTTTCAGCCAACATATACAACAAAATCCGTTATTTTTGGAGAAGTTACTGTCACCTAAATATATTATGGTCTTTAATAAAGAAGAGAAGAAATACTATAATACAGAAACAGTTAAAAACTACAATTTTGCTTTGCCCGCAAAATGATACAACGCACATCTCTGATTACTTAAATAATACTATTCTTTCCAGTTATTTAGATCCCCAAAAAGCTAAATATGTATTAGAAAATCAGAAAAGCATAAGATTTGATGTTCTTTGGGAGTAGATGCCTCGAATTTTTACTAGCCCCACAGGGAAGCACCAGACAAATTCCGGCAAAAAGAACTTGCTGAGCTACTTACTCAACTGGTTCCGGATCTATTAGAACGCGCTATTTTTGTATTAACAAATACAGTGGATAGTAATATTTATTTTGAAGAATTAATATCCTATTGTTCAGATAAGATTAAAAATTAAGCTATCACCTAAGACATCAATTCAAGAATATATTCAACTCGCATCATCTGCAGATTTAATTATCGGAGTTGATGGAGGAAGCATTCATATTGCAACAGCATTGCAGAAAAAAAGTGTTAGCATTTTATGCACGAAACATGCAGAATTTTTCCGTTGGCAAAACCAAGAGTGAATAGCAATATTCCTTACAAGGCCATTCTAAGCAACACAGAAAGCAACTCCAATAATCACACCTGTGATTTTCCAATGGATAAAAGCAGCTGAATGGGTAAATGGCTTGTTCCAAAATATGGAAAAATAATATCCCCTAATCCTTTTCTTCTGACACATCGGGCAATAAAAGCTATTTCGTTGTCCGATGATTAAACTTTCAATTTTTGTCCCGCACTTTGGACAAGGTTTGTCTTTATTGCCGTAAACCAACAATTCTTGGGCGAAATAACCCGGTCTGCCATCAGGTTGTAGAAAATCTTTGAGTGTGGTTCCACCCTGTTCTATGGCTTTGGCTAACACGGATTTGATGGTATCTACCAAACGTTCACATTGATTGCGCGTCAGATTGGCGGCAAGTTTCATAGGATGCAGACCACATAAAAATAAACTTTCATTGGCGTAAATATTGCCAACGCCCACCACCACGGCATTATCCATTAAAAAGGTTTTAAGTGCGGTCGTGCGTGATTTTTGAAAAAGATAGTCTGCGTTAAATTCATCAGATAATGGCTCAGGGCCGAGCTTTTAGGAATAAATGAAATTCGTTCAATTTCTTCGTCCACAACCAAGCCCCAAAACGGCGCGGATCGTTATAGCGTAGTAATTTGCCGTTGTTCATTACAATATCTAAATGATCGTGTTTATCAATCGGGCTGTCATGCGGTACGATTCTCACCGTCCCCTGACATCCCTAAGTGCCCGATAATATAGCCTGTTCGCTATGAATAATCAGGTATTTGGCGCGACGGGTGAGATTCAAAAATTTTTACATGATGAAATTCGTTAATTCCGGTGACACCACCCAACGAAGTTTCGGCTGACGTACCACAATCAATAACATAATCTTTCTAAATAAGGGCTCACACCACGCAGCGCGGTTTCGACTTCAGGTAGTTCGGGCATTATCTTCCTCCAGTATTCGTAGGATACAAAAACCCGAACAATGTCGGGTTTTTCAATTCGTGCAAAATTATTTGATTTTTGCTTCTTTATAAACAACGTGTTTACGCACAACCGGATCAAATTTTTGATTTCCATTTTTCAGGCATATTACGTTTGTTTTTGTTGTTGTGTAGAAATGACCTGTTTCTGCGGTAGAAACTAAACTGGATTTTCTCACGAGCACCTTTTGCTGCCATTTGTTAGCTCCTTAGATTTTCCTCGCCACGAGCACGGATTTCAGATAAAACTGCATCAATGCCTTTTTATCGATAATACGCATACCTTTTGCGGTTAAGCGTAATGTTACATAAAACGGTTCTCACTCAACCCAGAAACGGTGAGGTGAAGGTTAGGAAGAAAACGACGACGAGTCGCATTCATTGCGTGTGAGCGGTTGTTACCCACTGCCGGACGCTTGCCTGTTACTTGACAGACTCTAGACATATTAATCTCCAATAATGAAATATAAGCTCGAGCTTACGGTTCGGAATACTTCAAAAATAAACTTTTTGAATGACCTCGTCAGGTCGCATAACCCGACCCGCATACTATATTAAAGGTCGTGCATTATACTCACTTTATCTTGTATTCTCAAGCCTAAATACTGAATTTGCTTGTATTAAATCCAAAATTTATCCAAAAGTGCGGTCGGTTTTAGAGAAGATTTTGTTCCGCAAAGGAAAAATAACAGCCGCGACCAATCACAAAATGATCCAATACCCGAATTTCCATTAACTCAGCCGCCTGCTTGATTTTTGTGTAATATTTCGATCGGAAAAGCTCGGTTCAGCCACACCCGAGGGATGATTATGTGCCAAAAATAAGCGCCGCCGCATTGCAGGCTAAGGCTTCTTTAATGATCTCCCGTGGATACACCATAGCCTCGATTGATGGTGCCGAGGAAAAGGTTTTCCTGCTTGATTAAACGATGTTGCGTATCCAAAAACAACACTAAAAACACTTCGTTCTAAGCCTTCCAACTCGGTTTGCAGATACATTTTCACCGCATCACTTGAAGTGAAACAATGTTCTTCCTTTAATTCCGCCAGCAACAACGCCTAGTCATTTCGGTGCAAGCCTGCAACTGAATAAACTGGGTAACCCCAATGCCTTTTACGCCACAAAATTGCTTTTGGTTTGCCGTAATTAAGCTCGCGTAAAGAGCCAAAAATATTGCAACACATTGCGGGACACATTGCATGACGGGGCAATCCTTAATGCCCGTACGTAAAATGGCCAATAGCTCCTCATCGCTTTAACGCCGCCGCGCCGTATTGCAATAATTTTTCTTGGCATTAATGGTTCATTCATCTTTTATTTCGTCTCATAACCTATGGATTGACAATTAATTCATAATGTTAAACGTCATGGTGAAATAACACGCTAAAGTTGGAAGACGGATCGCAAAATAAGATTTTTATTAAATAATAATTCAAGTAAAATAGCCCGGTTCATCTCCGACTTGGCCAAATCATGGGATTTCATTATGTTTAACCTAGAAAATAAGCGTATTGTAGTAGGCATTACAGGTGGTATTGCCGCTTATAAAACAATCGAATTAATCCGTTTATTACGCAAAGCCCAGGCGCAAGTCAGAGTGGTTCTCACCCCTGCCGCAGCGGGAATTTGTCACACCGCTCACCTTGCAAGCTATTTCCGGCAATGCGGTGGCGCAATCCCTCGTTAGATCCACAAGCCGAACTCGCGATGGGACATATTGAATTAGCGAAATGGGCGGATGCAGTACTTATTGCCCCTGCAAGTGCAGATTTTATTGCCCGTTTAACTGTCGGCATGGCGAACGATTTACTTTCTACGATTTGCCTTGCTACCAACGCGCCGATTTTTGCTGGCACCGGCGATGAACCAACAAATGTATCGCCAAACCATAACACAGCAAAATCTGACCGCACTTTTATCCCGTGGTATTCAAACCATCGGGCCGAATAGCGGCGAACAGGCGTGGCGATGTGGGCGCAGGGCGAATGTCCGAACCATCGGAGATTTTCACCGCACTTTGCCACCATTTTTCTACGCAACAAGATGAGTCGGCCTGAATGTCGCTATCACAGCAGGCCCGACCCGCGAAGCCATTGACCCGGTGCGCTACATCTCCAATCACAGCTCCGGCAAAATAGGGCTTTTGCCATTGCGGATGCCTTCGCAAAACGCGGGGCGAATGTCACCTTGATTGCCGGTCCGGTAAACCTTGCCACACCTAACAATGTCAACCGCGTTGATGTCACTTCCGCGCAAGAATGTGGCAAACCGCCTTAGAAAGTGCGGTTAAAAATCATATTTTTATTGGTTGTGCCGCTGTGGCAGATTACCGTGTAGCGGAAGTCGCCGAGCAAAAATCAAAAATCCGGCGAGGAAATGACGTTAACACTCATTAAAAATCCCGACATTATTGCCGATGTCGGTCATTTAACCGAAAAATCGCCCATTCACCGTTGGTTTTGCCGCCGAAACGCAGAATGTTGCCGATTACGCCAAGGACAAACTTAAACGCAAAAATTTGGATATGATTTGCGCCAATGATGTCTCCGGCGGGCAGGTGTTCGGCCAGGATCACAATGCGTTACAACTCTTTTTGGGAAAATGGTGAGAAGACCTTACCGCTTGCAGAAAAACACATTAGCGGATGCATTGGTGAGTGAAATTGTTGCGCGTTATCGCCAATAAAAATGCACCAAAAATTACCCACAATCGAATCAAGCTCGATTATTCGCCCAATGGGATCGTTGGCACAGCCAACGTTCAAAATCTGCTGGATTTTTGACCGCACTTTAATAGCAAAAATGACAGATTTCTTTAAAGGAAAACATGACACATGAAAAAAATTGACGTAAAAATTTTTAGATAACCGTATCGGCACAGAATTTCGCTTCCAACTTACGCCACCGAAGGCTCTGCAGGTTTGGATTTTACGCGTTACTTGATGAAGGAGTTGAAATTCAACCAGGGCGAAAACGAAATTAATTCCAACGGGCTTTCCATTTATATTGCCGATCCGAATTTAGCGGCCGTAATTTTGCCACGTTCCGGTTTAGGGGCATAAACACGGTATTGTGTTGGGCAATTTGGTGGGATTAATCGACTCCGATTATCAAGGCCCGCTCATGGTTTCCGTGTGGAATCGTGGTAGCGAACCGTTCAAAAATTGAAGTGGGTGATCGCACTGCTCAACTGGTTTTCGTGCCGGTGGTGCAAGCAGAATTCAATATCGTTAGCGAGTTTAACGCTACCGATCGTGGCGAGGGTGGTTTTGGCCATTCAGGTAAACACTAATGGAACAGGCAAACAAACGCAGTATCAAAGAACGTCGCCAACAAGTGTTGACTGTACTCACGCATATGTTGCATTCCGAACGCGGTATGGAGCGTATGACCACCGCACGGCTGGCGGCGGAGGTGGGTGTGTCGAAGCAGCACTGTACCGTTATTACCCAAGCAAAACCAAGATCTTTGAAGCCTTAATCGACAACATTGAAAGCACCCTGCTTAATCGTATTTTCACAATCCATGAAAAACGAAACCAACACCATGCAACGGGTGAAGGATATTCTGCAAATGATCTTGGATTTTGCCCGTAAAACCCCCGGCTTAACCCGCGTATTAACAGGTCACGCCTTAATGTTTGAAGATGCGCAATTGCAGGCGCGCGTGGCAAAAATTTTTCGACCGTTTGGAATTGCAATTCGTGAATATTTTGCAAATGCGAAAAATTGCGTGAAGGACGCGGTTTTCACATTGACGAACGTATTATTGCCGCCCATTTGGTAACCTTATGCGAAGGGCAATTTATGCGTTATGTACGATCCAATTTCCGACACTCGCCAAATCAAGGGATTTAATCAACAATGGCAGCTTATTGAAAGCTTATTTGCATAATTTATTTATTTAGGTAAGATGGCATGATTATTCCTGGCAAGAATTGGAAGAACAAACTTTAATCAATATTATAGAGAGTGTTATCTTGCGCAGAAGGAACCGATTATGGTTTACATGAACAGACTTTCGAACAAAAAGAAAAGCATTACTAAACAGAATCCGCCAAGGAAGCGCGGTGATCGTTTTGGTCGGAACTACACGAATCTATTGATATAAAAGATAAAACGGACTTTTTCAGATAAGCTTTTTGGTTTTTTTCCCTATTTAGATGGAGGTTTCACGTGCAGGAACAAAAACGCACAAGCTACACAACCCACGGATCCAACGTTGGACTGGTTTTTTTATCACATTGCCATATTCATAAATATCCATCTAAAAGCACATTAATCAACGCCGGCGAAAAAGCCGAAACACTTTATTATTTAATTCAAGGTTCCGTCTCCGTTATGGTGAAAGACGAAGATGGAAAAGAGATGATTCTCACTTATTTAGGCCAAGGGATTTCTTTTGGTGAAGCAGGCTTATTTGAAGAGGGCCAACTCCGTTCTGCATGGATCAAAGCTAAAAGCGCCTGTGAAGTAGCCGAAATCTCTTATCGCAAATTCCGCCAACTCATTCAGGCTAACCCTGAAATTTTAATGTATTTAACTGCGCAACTTGCCCGACGCTTTGCAAAACACCTCACGTCAAGTGAGTAATTTGGCTTTTCTTTAGATGTTACCGGCCGTATCGCGCAAACCTTATTAAATTTAGCCAAAATGCCGGAAGCCATGACACACCCGGATGGAATGCAAATTAAAAATCACCCTGTCAGAAATTGGCCAAATGGTAGGTTGCTCCCGCGAAACCGTTGGCCGAATTTTAAAAATGTTGGAAGATCAACATCTCATATCCGCTCACGGCAAGACTATTGTCGTTTACGGCACCCGTTAAAAATGTGGTGAGAAATGACCGCACTTTAGCTGAATCGCTGAAGTTTGCATTAAAAATATCAAATTAAGAATACAAAAAGGTCTGAAAATTCAGACCTTTTTATTTAATAAGCATCAATTAACGCATTGTGACGAATTCTTCCGAACCGGTCGGGTGGATGGCAACGGTGTTGTCGAAATCGGCTTTGGTGGCGCCCATTTTGATGGCCACGGCAAAACCTTGGATCATTTCGTCCACGCCAAAACCGATACCATGTAAGCCTACAATTTTTCCTCTTTGCCAACGCATACCAATTTCATGCGACAAAGCTTTGACGATGTTGGGTAACCGCAGTGTACATGGAGGTAAAGGAAGATTTATACACTTTCACGTTTTCCGCGCCATATTGCGCGATAGCTTGCGGTTCGGTTAATCCGACGGTGCCGATTGGCGGGTGGCTGAACACCACGGATGGCACCAAACGATAATCCAAATGTTCGTTCGGTTTATTGTTAAACAGGCGTTCGGATAAACGACGTCCTGCTGCGACCGCCACGGGAGTGAGTTCAATACCGCCTTCAATAATATCGCCTACAGCGTAAAATGCCCGGCACATTGGTGTTTTTGGTATTTATCCACTTTTAATAAAACCGCGCTCATTGGTTTCTACACCAACCGCTTGTAAATTAATTTTATCGGTAGCCGGCTCACGTCCAATGGCCCAAAATCAGGCAATCTACCCTTTGCTCACGACCATCCTCTAGATTAAGCGTCACCGAGCCATCCTCATTTTTCACCACCTCTTTTGGAATCGCATGGGTGTGTAACGTAATGCCGTCTTGTTGCATAGATTCAATCAAAGTTTCGCCATCATTGGATCAAAAATTACGCAATGGCGCGTGTTTACGCACGAATAAATGGGTTTCACACCGAGGCTGTTCAAGACGCCTGCCAACTCCACGGCAATATAACCTGCGCCGACAACGGCTGCACGTTTTGGAAGTTCGGTTAAAGCAAAAACGCCGTTAGAATCAATACCGTATTCCGCGCCTTTGACCGCCGGAATACTTGGACGTCCGCCTGTAGCAATCAAAAATATGATCCGCCGTTACCTGTTCGGTGGTACCATCAGCGAAAGTCACTTCAAGGGTATTTTTATTGACAAATTTGGCAAACCCACGAATCACATCTACGTTATTTTTTGCCAACACGTTATCGTATGAGGTATGAATGCGGGAAATATAAGCTTGACGGCTTTTCCACCAACTTGGCGAAATCAAATTTTTCACATCCACATCAAAAGCCATAATCCGGCGCATAATGATTGATAGCTTTCAGCAATTTGTGCGCCATAAAACATCACTTTTTCGGTACGCAGCCCACGTTGACACAGGTTCCACCTAAATGTTTTGCTTCAATAATGGCACATTTTTTGCCATAACTTGCGGCACGATTAACAGAAGCGATACCGCCGCTGCCACCACCAATGGCAATATAGTCATAATGTTTTGTCATAGTCTGTCCTTAATCAATAAAATGCGGCTTATTCTCTAATAAACCGCGTTTTTTCACGCAAACTGAATAAATAAATCGGTTTAATCGGTATTATCTCAGTCAACGGAATTATTCCGGAGTAATCCACCACTGACCAACTGCCCGTGCCTTGAGGGGCAAGTGCGTGGATAAATAAGGCAAAATGGATTTCATTTGTTTTTCCAACGTCCACGGCGGGTTAATCACAATCATGCCGCTCGCTGTCATACCACGTTGATCGAATCAGGACGCACCGCCAGTTCAATTTGCAAAATCTTACGAATACCGGTGGCTTCAACCCCTTAATCATTCGTTTAGTTTGTTGTCGTAGCACCACCGGATACCAAATGGCATAAACGCCCGTAGCAAAACCGTTTATAGCCTTCTTCAATGGCCTTCACGACCAAATCATAGTCTTCTTTCAATTCATAAGGCGGATCAATCAGCACCAAGCCACGACGCTCTTTCGGTGGCAATGTAGCTTTAACTTGCTGAAAACCATCACCGATTTTCACGGTAACATTCTCAAATTCTTTTGAAATTATTGCGTAACAAAGGAAAAATCGGCTTGGGTGCAATTCCATCATCAACGCTCGATCCTGTGGGCGCAACAAATTGGCGGCCAATAACGGTGAGCCTGCATAATAGCGCAATTCTTTTCCCACCATAATTAAGCTTTCGAATCAGCTTAACATAACGGTCAACTTCTGTCGGCAAATCATCGCGCTGCCATAAACGCCCAATGCCTTCCGCATATTCGGCGGTCTTCTCCCGCCTCTTGACTAAACAAGCGATAAAGCCCCGCACCGGCGTGCGTATCCAAATAATAAAAGCCTTTTTCTTTTTGTTGTAAACTTTCAATAATCAGCATTAACACGATATGTTTCAACACATCCGCATGGTTGCCGGCATGAAAACTATGACGATAACTTAGCATAAATCCTACTTATAATAGTCTTAAAAAACGTTGGTAAAAAGCACCGCACTTTTAGCGGAAAAGACTAAGCCCGACGCTTGCCGGGCCCTAGTGGTAATGAATCGGACTAGAATAATTCTTCCGGTTGTCCGCCTGTTGAACCGTCCAATAACTCACTTGGCACATAATAGCCGCGTTCTTCTACATAAGCACGGGTCGGTTCGGTGCCCTTGATAAAAGTATTCCACCCGTCCGCCATTGGCCAACAGACCGGAAACGCAAGTCAATATGTTTTTCAACGATATTCGCCGGCGTTGGCAATTCACGTTCAGGCGTATCTTTTTAAGATGGTTTTCATGTAGCTAATCCACGCCGGCATTGCACTTTTTGCACCAGCTTCACCACTACCTAAACTGAATTTATTATCATCGAAACCAATATAAACGGCTGTGGTTAAATTGCGCCAAAGCCGGCATACCACGCCACCTTGGAGTTATTGGTTGTACCGGTTTTACCGCCAATGTCTTTACGCTTGATCTCATTTGCCATACGCCAACTGGTTCCCTTCCAACCAAGGCCTTGTTCACCATAAATAGCGGTGTTTAATGCGCTACGGATCAAGAACGCCAACTCACCACTAATTACACGAGGTGCATATTGAGTTTCGGAAGAATTGGTTTTCGCATCTGCCATAAGATTTGGATTATCTTCTTTTACGGCATCCACTCTCGGCTGTAATTCCGGAATATCCGGCACGCTTTCGCCTTTGGTCGGTTTCTTCACCGTTGGTAGAATCATCGGTTTTGGCAAACTCGTCAGCCGGCGTTAAATCGGTATTTTTAAAAGCCGTCTAATTTTTCTGTTTCGCCGTAAATTACCGGAACGTTATCACAACTTGGGCAAGCCAGTTTTGGGTTTTTGCCACAAAAATTTCTTTCCCGGCATTATCTAAGATCTTATTGATAATATAAGGATCGATTAAATAACCGCCGTTATTAAACACCGCATAGGCACGCGCCATTTCAAGCGGTGTGAAAGAGGCGGCGCTAAGCGCTAAGGCCTCACTGGCAAAATATTGATCCCGTTTTGAAGCCGAAACGTTGTAGGAAATCCGCTACGAAATCCACACCGGCCATTTTGCATGGAACGAATCGCAATCATATTTTTGATTGACCTAATCCCACGCGTAAACGTAACGGACCATCGTAACGATCTGGCGAGTTTTTCGGACGCCATTCTTTTTGTCCCGGTTTTTCAATATGATCGGCGTATCTTGTAGCACGCTGGATAGGGTTAAGCCTTTTTTCTAAGGCTGCCGCATAAATAAACGGTTTAATGGAGGAGCCGACTTGCACCAAAGATTGAGTGGCTCGATTAAATTTACTTTGTTCAAAACTAAAACCGCCTACAATCGCTTCAATGGCACCGTTATCACTATTTAATGACACCAAAGCGGAGTTGGCTTGAGGGATCTGTCCTAAAACCCATTCGCCTTTGTCATTTTTACGAATCCAAATTTGCTCACCCACTTTTCACCGGATTGGCTTTGTCCTGTCCAACGCATAGCGCTGCTTGGCAATGTCATTTTTCGCCGGAGGCTAATAATAACTCTACCCCACTTTTTACTCACCGCTACAGCACCCGCCGGAATAAAAAGGTTCGAATTCGGTAATTTTTCAAGAAACCAATAATAGTTTCGTTATCCCAAGGAGCTTCATCTTTTTCCATAATGGCGCACCACCGCGATAACCATGGCGCATATCGTAAGCGATTAAATTGTCACGCACCGCTTTTTGTGCGGTTTCCTGATCTTTTAGAAAGCACGGTGGTATACACTTTATAGCCTTTGGTATAGGCATTTTCCTCACCAAAGCGTTTCACCATCTCCCTGACGTACCATTTCCGTAACATAATCTGCGCGGAAATCCATTTGCGCACCGTGATAACTGGCGACAATAGGCTCTTTAAGCGCTGCATCATATTCTTCTTTGGTAATGTATTTCTGATCCAACATACGGGCTAATACGACATTACGACGTTCTAATGCACGTTTTGGTGAGAATAGCGGGTTCATCGTGGAAGGCGCTTTTTGGCAAGCCGGCAATGACGGCTATCTCAGATAAGGTTAATTGGTTTAATTCTTTTGCACAAAATAGGTTTTTGCCGCTGCGCCACGCCGTAAGAACGGTAGCCAAGATAAATTTTATTTAAATACAGCTCTAAAATTTCTTGTTTGTTTTAACGCGTTTTCAATTTCAATCGCCAAAAATGGCTTCTTTCGCTTTACGAATCAACGTTTTTCCGGCGTTAAAAAGAAATTACGTGCCAATTGTTGCGTAATGGTACTCGCCCCTTGGGATGCACCACCTTTGTTAATCGTCACCATCAATGCACGGGCGATCCCAATCGGGTCGAGACCATGGTGCTCATAAAAACGGCTATCTTCCGTTGCCAACAGGGCTTGAATCAATTTCTTAGGAATATTTTCCAACTTCACCGATACGACGCTGTTCACCCACTTCACCAATTAATTTGCCATCTGACGTATAAATTTGCATTGGTTGTTGTAATTCTACGGTTTTCAAACTTTCCACATCAGGCAGGTCAGATTTGAGTTGGATATACACTACCCCCACGGCAATGCCCCCAAAAATAAATAAAGTTAACAGGGTACTTTAATATAATTTTTGTGATCCGCATCGAAAATTTCCTCACTTATTTAAAGGTAATTAAGGAAATTAAAAATAAAGTTATCTCATTAGTATAAAGATTACTCAATCAAATCAAAAGCAAAAACTCGGAAATATTGCAAATTAGGATAAAAATTATGTTCATAAAACATACACCTTCTATTCAAATTGGCTTCGTGGTATCACAACCAAAATGTGGATCCCGTGTGGTTCGACAAGCAAAAACCAAGCACAATGTTTACATCTCGACGATATAGATTCTGCTGGATTTACCCAGCGCCTTAAATCATCACTCAAATTATTTACGCAGAAGTGCATCGTATAAATACATAACATCTATCATGCCACACCAAATTTGGCAGAAAACGTTAATTCTGCCGCATAATCTCACGCCGGCGGAATGTGAACAACAATGTCATTTCACCTTTAACCAACGAACTACCGATTCCCATTAATGAAATTTGGTATGACTACGCTGCCACGCCGTTAAAACAAGGTTTTCGGCCAGAGATTTTTGCCATTAGACAACAAATCGCGAAAAGATTATTTACATCAATTTGCGCCTTTACAAATTGACGTGTTGGACAACACCGCCAAGCGATATTGCGTGCAACGGAATATGTGCTGGCAAGCCGTTCCCGGCAAACGCCGTGCTGTTATATCAGGACGCACTAGGTGCATTGGCGGTGCAACATAAATTGCAACAAACCCAAACCCTGTTCCAAACGGACAAAAATTTGACCGCACTTTTAGCGCAATATTGCCAACGTTATGACGAACAGCCGGAACAGATTTTCATTATCAAATGGTCTGTGATTCTGTGGTCCCCAAACATTGGCGCCTGGTGGAAACCCATTTGCCGTTAATTGCGCTCGGCAACTGCCTTGTGGCAACAAGAAATACATAAAGAAGATGATGAACTTTTCGTTCGTTTCTCTTAGTGCGGACTCACGAATGAAAAGACATTAATTTACTGCCGTGGCGGGTTCAACAACGCCGCCGACAAACTCAGGCGTTATTCACAATACTTACCGTAGGTGCAGTAATTTGCACCGGTGGGTGGTTAACGCTACACCATGTCGCCGAACAGTACGCAGAACAAGCGGAAAAATTGCAACTTGAACACCGTGCGTTGCAACGTGAGCTACAACTTATACAGCAACACATTCAGCAGGCAAGAGATCATCAAAAACAGCGACAAGGAATCTCAGCCCATTGCTAAGGAAATTGTTTTTCACTTTTAAATCAATTAGCTGAGTTACCACTCACAAGGTGAATTATCTGCATTATCCCTCTCGGAACAGCATTTAACGCTTACCGGTCACAGCGTCAACCAAGAGGAATTTTCCCGCTTAACCATTTTCTTAGTGACCAAGCCTTTGTTTCGTGAGGTGAAACTCGCAGGAATTTAAAACCGCAACAACAAGAAATGCGGTTTCAGCTTTGATCTCACATTGCAGGCACAGCCATGAAATTGATTGATAAACTGCACTAGCCAATGCGTTAAACCATTGGTACCAACTTTCGTCCCTGACAGCAAATGGCGTTGCTATGCGCTCTAGGTGCATTGTTACCTATCTTTCCCGCGAAAACATTATTGGCAACAGCGCTCACAATTAGAACATCTCATGACACAACAGCAAACGCAGCAGGCAACGTTAAGTCATCAACAAAAATCTTAGCGACGCTGAAAGAAAAGCAGCTAAGCAGTTACTCACGCCGCAATTGTGCGGCAAACTCCCCCATAAACCACACAAATACAACAACTTCGCCCAACAATTACTATATTGAACATAGCTAATGGGACTTTCGTCAAAAAGCCCTTGCTGACACTACATACCCTAGAAGGACATTTTAACGATTTACGCCACTTTTTGACCGCACTTTAAAACGCTAACGACGAACTGGAATTGGTGGAATGGCAAATCTAAAAACTCAGCGGACTAAAACAACGGCAACACCATTTCCAGCGAACTGTTATTGCAATTAAATACCAAGGAAAACTAATGTTAAGCACGAATTTTTATGGTTACTGATGGGACTGATATTAAGTCATACGGGCATCGCCAATGATCCCTTTGATAAAGCCCGCCGTCAGGCTATCCCCCAAACATCTGCGGAAAAACAAGACCGCGCGCCAAGCCAAGCGTGTCACCCCACACATTCAACGATTTTTCCGCAAACCGCATTTGCACAAATTCAAGTCATCGGCGTGCTACAACATAAAACCGATCACAGCTCTGCGTTATTTTCCGAGAATCAAGTCAGCCTCGCCAAAGCGGGGGATGTTATCGCGGCAGAACACATTCAAATTGAAAAATCGGCAAACAACACATTGATGCTGGGACAATGATCCCCATTGCAAAGCGACCACCATTTCAGCTTAAGTTTTATGCGAAACCTTATGAAATTATTTCCGCTCTACCGCGTAAAGTGCGGTCTGTTTTTCAGTTGTTTTTGAGTTTTGCCATGAGCCTTCCGTTCATGCTGAACAAAATCAGGTATTTTCCATTCGGCTGAAAACAAGCGCCCTTGGTACTCACTTCTGCAACAATTGGCGTTGGCGCAAAATGTCAATTTGATTATTGATGATGAATTGCAAGGCACGGTTTCGCTCCAACTGGAAAAATGTGGATTTAGATCAGCTGTTTCTGCCCGTTGCTAAAAATTAAGCAGTTGGATCGGTGGCAGGAAAAATGGATTTATTATTTAAGCAAACTCGATACTTCCGCCAATTTGCCACCAAAATGGACGAACCCTTTATCCTTCCCTGCCGTGATGACGGAAGAACCGACGCGACTCACCACCGCTACCATTAAATTGCATTTTTGCTAAAGCCTCGAAGTGATGAAATCACTCACCGGCGGTAGCGGTTCGTTACTTTCCCCAAACGGTAGCCTCACTTTTTGATGATCGCAGTAACTTGTTGTTAATTCAAGACGAACCGAAATCCATCGCTAACCTGAAAAAGCTGATTAAAGAATTAGATAAACCCATTGAACAAATCGCCATTGAAGCCAGAATTGTCACCATGAACGGCGAAAGTCTAAAAAGAATTGGGCGTACGCTGGGGCATTTTTAACCCCACCGAAAAATGCACATCGTATCGGCGGAAGTTTGGCGGTAACGGCTTTGACAATATCACCAACCAATTAAACGTCAGCTTTCCTCACAGCCACCACCCCTGCCGGATCCGTCGCACTGCAGGTGGCGAAAATCAACGGACGACTTTTTGACCTAGAATTGACCGCACTTGAACGGGAAAATAATGTAGAAATTATTGCCAGCCCGCGATTGCTCTACAACCAATAAAAAGCCGCTAGCATCAAGCAAGGAACGGAACTGCTGCATATTTGGTGAATGAAAAGCGGCTCACAAAGCGTGGAATTTCGTGGGAGGCCGATGTTAGGGCTTGGAAGTGACACCGCATATTTCACAAGATAAACAAATTCTGTTGGATTTAGTGGTCAGTCAAAATGCACCCGGTAGCCGAGTAGCACATGGTTTGGGCGAAGTCGTCTCCATTGATAAACAGGAAATCAACACCCAAGTCTTTGCTAAAGACGGAGAAACCATCGTGTTAGGTGGTGTATTTCACGATACCATCACTAAAAAAACGTAGACAAAGTGCCCTTGTTGGGAGACATTCAGCGTAAAACACTTGTTTAGCAAAGAAAGCGAACGTCATCAAAAACGGGAATTAGTGATTTTCGTCACACCACATATTTTACGTCAAGGAGAAACCTTAGAATCTTTAAACAAAAACAGGGCATAACACAGCAAACCAAAAATGCTCTACACAAAACACGCATAAAAATCCAACAAAAATCGTAGTTAATTTGGCATTTCCTATTAATAGGCGAAATAAATATCCTGTTTAGGTTGAAAAAGAGGGGCGTTTATTGAGATAATCTCGACAATTTTGGGGTGATTCCTTTTCAACTCTATTCAAAAACTCTCATGCGGCCACATTGTGTTATTTGCGGTCGTTTCTTTATTTTTATAAAAGATCGCATTCTTTCCGACCATATAAGTTTAAGACGATAACAATGGCAGAAAACGTAATATTTTTGGTGGGACCAATGGGCGCAGGAAAAGCACTATAGGTCGCCAGTTAGCACAATTATTAAGCATGGATTCTGTTGATACCGACGCCGAAATTGAAGAACGCGCCGGCGCGGATATCGGCTGGATTTTCGATGTTGAAGGCGAGGCCGGTTTCCGTAAAAGAGAAGAACGCATCATCAACGAATTTACCCAGCGTCACAGGTATTGTGCTATCCACCGGCGGTGGCGCAATTTTATCTAAGGAAAGCCGCAATCACCTCTCCGCTCGCGGCATTGTCGTGATTTGGAAAACCACAGTAGAAAAACAATATCAACGCACCCAACGGGACAAAAACGCCCGTTATTGCAAGATGCTGAAGATCCGCGTCAAGCGTTGGAAGACTGGCAAAAATCCGCAACCCGCTCTACGAAGAAGTGGCCGACATTACTCTCCCGACAGATGAACAAAGCGCCAAAGTCATGGCAACCCAAATCATCGATCTTATCGATAACTACCACGGTTAAACAACGCAAAAGGCTTATCGAATGTGTGTGTAAATGTTGAATTGAAAGAACGTCGCTACCCGATTTACATCGGTGCCGGTTTATTAACAAACACTGATTGTTATCCGCTAAAACACCGAAATAAAGTAATGATCGTTAGTAATCCAACCGTTGCACACTACTATTTAACCACCGTCACCGAAACATTGGAAAAATCGGTTGTATCGTTGAATACGTTCTCTTGCCCGATGGCGAGCAATATAAAACCCTCGACTCTTTTAAATCTCACTTTTCACCGCACTTTTAAAAGCGAATCACGGTCGCGACACGACTATTGTGGCGCTGGGCGGTGGCGTTATCGGAGACGTAGCGGATTTGCGGCGGCAAGCTATCAACGCGGTGTGCGCTTCATTCAAAATCCCGACGACCTTATTAGCCCAAGCGGATTCCTCCGTCGGCGGCAAACTGCGGTAAATCATGAACTCGGCAAAAATATGATCGGTGCGTTTTATCAACCCACAGCCGTCATCGTGGATACGCTAACCTTAAACACATTGCCGAAACGGGAAGTGAATGCCGGATTGGCGGAAGTGATTAAATACGGCGCAATCTTAGATTTACCGTTCTTGACTGGCTGGAACAACACATTGATGAACTGGTAGCGTTAGACCAAACAGCCTTTGAAACAATGTATTGCCCGTTGTTGCCAACTAAAAGCCGATATTGTCGCCCGCGATGAAACGGAAAAAGGCGATCGCGCCTCACTGAAATCTCGGCCACACTTTCGGCCATGCCATTGAAACCCACCTAGGTTATGCGGAAACTGGTTACACGGTGAAGCGGTGGCGGCAGGTTGCATGGATGGCCGCAGTGTTATCGGAAAATTAGGGTGATTTAACGTCGGCTGATGTGGCGCGTTTAGAAACGCTCTTAGCGCGCGCCAATTCTACCTACCGTTTCACCGGATGGCATGACCGCACAGGATTATTTGCCGCTTATGATGCGTGATAAAAAGTATTGAACGGCAAACTTCTGTTTCGTCTTTACTAAAAGCCCTTGGACAGGCCTCTACGTTGCTCACCGAAATAGACCAAGCTCTTGTGGTTGACGCCATTCATTGTTGTTCCCAATTTGACTAATCAACATGCCTCGAACCCGCTAAACCTGTTGTGAAACCAAAAAGCCGTCCTTTCCTAAAATGGGCGGGGGAAAAATTTCGGCTCACTGATGAGATCAACCGACTATTACCCAAAAGAAAACAATGCTTGGTAGAACCTTTTGTGGAGCCGGTGCGGTATTTCAACAGCAATTTCAAACGTTATATTCTGGCGGATATCAACCCCGATTTAATCAATTTGTTTAATATCGTAAAACAAGACGTTGATGCCTACATTTTGGCAGCCAAAACGATTTTCTTTTCACCCTGAAGCCAACACGGAAAACTACTACTACGCCAAACGGATGAATTTAATCAAAAGCACGGATATTTTCCAACGCTCCGTCTTGTTTCTGTATTTAAACCGTTTCGGCTTTTAACGGCTTATGTCGCTACAACTCTAAAAACGAATTTAACGTGCCTTTCGCGATTACAAAACCCATTATTTCCCGGAAGAAGAATTACGTTTCTTTGCCGCTAAAGCGCAAAGTGCGGTCTTTATTTGCGCCGATTTTCAACAAACCTTTCAAATGGCGGATGAAAATTCCGTCATCTACTGCGACCCACCCTACGCCCCACTCCTCACAAGCACAGCAACTTTACCAATTATTCCGGCAAGCTATTTTCCATCAATCACCAACAGGAACTTGCCGCGCTTGCCAAACACACCACGGAACAGCGCAACATTCTAAGTGCTGATCCTCCAACCACGACACCCCTTTCACCTGCGAAATCTACCAAGGCGCCAAAAATCCGTCGCCTAAAAGCGCAACGCTCTATCAGCCAATCGCCGCATAAGCGAATTACGTGAAAGAATTAATTGCATTGTTTAAAAACATAATCCGAAAAATCGACTGCACTTTACCTCTGCTTTAAACGTGACAAACGCAATCAGTTTGAGCATAGAGAATGATATGTTACAAAGTAGGTAGTCGATTAGTTGCTGAAATCTGAGAAAAAGGTCAAAAATCACCTCACTCTGTTAATAAGGTGATTTTTACCTTTTTCTCAGGTTTCGAACAGCCGTGGCAGAGAGGCGCGCCATTGTGGAGAATTTAGAGGATTTCTCACTTTTTGCTTTAGCTTTACAGTTTATTATCTTCATGTTTATGAGTAATATAACCACCATCGAATACAACCCTTAAAACTCATTACTATCTAATAGGAAAATTGAATAATGAAAAATTATTAACTGCCGTCCCTTTCCGTTGCTGCTATTACGGCGCCCTTAGCTGTCTCTGCGGACTTCTACGCCCAAGGCTGAACAAAGTGCAGTTCAAGCGCAAAAAGCAAAAAGGCATTTGGATTGATGTACGTTCTGCTGAAGAATTCTAACAGTGGCTATTTACAAGATTCAATCAATATTCCGCACGACCAAATTGTTGAACGTATCAAAGCGGTTAGCCCAGACAAAGATGTCTGATCAACCTTTATTGCCGTAGCGGTCGCCGTGCAGTAGTTGCTCTGACCGAGCTGAAAAAGCAGGCTACACTAATGTCACCAACCATGGCGGTTATGAAGACTTGCTCACGGGGTTAAAAATAAACATTACCTAATCTAAAAACTTAGACTTTTTGTAAAATCCTCTAAATCTCCAATCTGAATATTTAGGGATTTTTCATATATACTTTCTTCAATAAACCGCCAAATACCGGGTAACACAACATTTCGGTACTCGATGTGGAAGACTATAATCCCCAAAACTGCACACCATAGCCATGAAAAAGTCAGATAGCCTTTTATATCAAATACCTAGGCCTTTTGAACAATAAAGTGCGGTCAGATTCGAAAGCATTTTTGAATCACTGTGATTTTGCCTTTTTATCCCACTAAAAAGTGAAGTCACACTCAATGAGCCTGCAATCAAATTATCATTGAAAAATCCACCTTTTCATCAGGCTCTCGTAGTGCCGCCACATACAAGAGCGGCAAATAATGATCAGGCGTTGGTACAGAAAGTGCCGCATTTTCGCCAAATTGCTCATAATGCACCAATTCCTCGTCATTTTGCGTGGTCATTGCGTGATTAATTTGATCACGGAATGCATACGCCCAATCATAGCCCTGCACCGATTTGATTCCATATGTTCCCAGCTGATCACCTGAGATTATGCACAATGTTGCCACCGCCGATAATCAACACGCCTTGTTCGCGTAAAGCAGATAACTTTTTCAGCTAAATTGAAATGCCACCCGCCGATTGCAAACGGTTAAGACTCGAGTTGCACCACCGGAATATCCGCATCGGGATACAGAAACTTCAATACCGTCCATGCGCCATGATCAAAAACCACGCGTCGGATTCAGTCTCGACATTTTCCGGTTGTATTAATGACCGCACTTGTTCCGCTAATTCGGGCGAACCGGTGCCGGATATTGCACTTGGCTGAGTTCTTCAGGGAAGCCGCAGAAATCGTAAATCATTTTCAGGATGCTCACCTGATGTCACCTGCAACGGCTACTCGTACCAATGCGCCGAAATCATCAAAATCGCTTTGGGCTTGGCAAATTTTTGTGTAATCAGGCTAAGATTTTTGCTGAAAGGATTTTTCCTTATCCAACACATTCATCGGGCTACCATGCCCAACAAACAATACAGGCATCATCATTTTCTCCTCAATATCTAATGAGGCGGATTGTACGTGATAAATTATTCAGCAATAAAACTCACTTCATGAACAACATATTTTCCAAATGGAAACAAATGAAATATTCTTTTGATTTACGACAGATCAAAAGAGGTCGTCTGAAAAGTAAGTTTCAGACGATTCTCCCATGGCGCAAGCGTCCACGCTTGTGCCAATTTTCCTAAGGATTAATCAATGAGCAAACGCCTTACAAAACCCTCTCACGTTAGAAATATCGTAGTATCCGGTGATTGCGTAATTGCGCCCCTAAAATGCCCTATTTTATTACGATAAAAAGTGCGGTTAAAAACTTACGATATTTAAGTTGGAAAAACGCACAGAAAAATAAACGACACTTTTTGCGCTAAAAATACATCGACTTTATGCCATTAAACAAAGGGTCTGATATAACATCAGACCCTTTTATCATTTTTGTACTTCGTTCCTTAGAACGGAATATCATCATCAAAGTTATCCATTGGTGCTTCGGCTACCGGTTTACTTGCCGGGGTGGAACGTGGCGTGCTTTGTGATTGGCTTGGGTAGCTCGGCACAGCTGCCGGCGCGTAGCCGCCGGATTGACGATCAGAGCGACTGTCTCAACATTTGTAAAACGTCGCCTTTGAATTTCCGTGGTGTAGCTGATCTTGGCCGTTTTGATCTTGCCATTTGCGGGTTCTTAAACGCCCTCTTCAACATAAACTTTAGAGCCTTCGTAGGTATTCGCCCGCCACTTCCGCCTGACGACGATAGAACACAATGCGGTGCCATTCGGTCACTTCACGACGTTCTCCGGTGTTTTTATCATTCCAGCTTTCACTGGTGGCAACGGTAATGTTGGCAACCGCTCTGCTGTTCGGCATGGTACGAATTTCAGGATCGTTACCCTAAGTTACCAACAATAATGACTTTATTTACTCCAGCCATAATATCCTCTCTTTATTCAATTTTGCTGTAAAAATTTGCTCTATTCTGCCTGAAAATTCGGAATAAATCCACGCCTTCAACAAAATTAACTGGATATTTGCACAGTTATTTAGGAATATGCGATAATTATCGCAAATTTATACTTCTTTCATTTATAAAAATCTATTATGGATACCATCGATATTCGTGGGGCGCGAACCCACAATCTGAAAAAATATTAACTTAACTATTCCCCGTGATAAATTAATCGTCATTACAGGCCTATCCGGCTCAGGCAAATCTTTCTGGCTTTTTGACACGCTGTATGCCGAAGGGCAACGACGTTATGTGGAATCCTTTGTTCGCCTATGCGCGTCAATTTCTTTGTCATTAATGGAAAAACCCGATGTAGACCATATTGAAGGGCTTTCACCGGGCCATTTCTATTGAGCAAAAATCGATCTCGCACAACCCACGTTCAACAGTGGGTACCATTACCGAAATTCACGATTACCTGCGCTTGTTGTTTGCTCGCGGGCGAGCCGCGCCGTCCTCATCACAATGTGCCACCACAGCGCAAACTATCAGCCAAATGGTAGGATAAAGTGCTTTCCCTGCCTGAGGAAAGCAAAATGATGTTGTTGGCGCCGGTGGTAAAGAGCGCAAAGGTGAATATGTTAAATTGTTGCAACAAATTGCCGCGCAAGGTTACATTCGCGCCTGTATCGATGGTGAGATTTGCGATTTATCCGATCCGCCAAAACTGGAATTACAGAAAAACACTACCATCGAAGTGGTGGTGGATCGTTTTTAAAGTGCGGTCGGATTTAGCCACAAGATTGGCGGAATCCTTTGAAACCACGCTTCGAGCTTTCCGGCGGCACGGCGGTCGTCGCGTATATGGACGATCCGAAGGCGGAAGAACTGGTGTTCTCTGCCAACTTTGCCTCGTCCGCACTGTGGCTATTCCGTACCGGAACCAGAACCTCGTCTCTTCTCCTTTAATAACCCCGCCGGTGCGTGCCCGACTTTGTGATGGTTTGGGCGTACAACAATATTTCGATGAAAAACGCGTAGTACAAAAATCCAAGCATTTCCCTTTTGCCAATGGCGCCATTAAAGGCTGATCGTCGCAATTTCTATTATTACCAAATGCTCACGTCCTTGGCGAAACACTACCATTTCGATATTGAAACGCCTTTTGAAGAACCGCCGAAAAATCCAACACATTATTTTGCACGGTTCCGGCAAGGAAGAAATCGAATTCAACACATGAACGATCGCGGCGATGTCGTGCTACGTCGCCATGTATTCGAAGGCATTTTTGAACAACATGGCGCGCCGTTATAAAGAAACGGAATCCATGTCAGTGCGGGAAGAACTTGCTAAAACACATCAGCAATCGCCCTTGTGCCGATTGTGGCGGTTCGCGTCTGCGTCCTGAGGCGCGTAACGTTTATATTGAGCAAACTCAATCTGCCTGATGTCTCAGAGAAAAGCATCGGGGAAAGCCTTGAACTTTTTGGAGAGTTACAACTGAGCGGACAAAAAGCGCAAATCGCCGAGAAGATTCTGAAAAGAAATCAAAGAGCGGTTACAATTTTTGGGTGAATGGGCTTGAATTATCTTTCCCTTTCCTGCTCCGCTGAAACCCTTTCAGGTGGTGAAGCACAACGCATTCGTCTTGCCAGCCAAATCGGCGCTGGCTTGGTCGGTGTGATGTATGTGTTGGATGAACCGTCTATCGGGTTACATCAACGGGATAATGAACGCTTGCTTTAATACCCTGATTCACTCTACGAAATCTCGGCAATACTGTGATTGTAGTGGAACACGATGAAGATAGTGATTTCTAAGCGCCGACCATATTATCGACATCGGTCCGGGCGCGGGTGCATGGTGGCAATGTTATTGCCGAAGGCACGGCAACAAATCATGCAAAAATCCAAACTCGCTTACAGGTAAATTCTTATCTGGCGTAGAAAAAATCGAAATACTGAAAAACGTACCGCACTTGATAAGAAAAACACTCGTTGTTCGGCGCATCAGGCAACAACCTGAAAAAATGTCAACTTAGAGATTCCGGTGGGCTTATTCACCTGTATCACCGGCGTGTCCGGTTCAGGCAAATCCACGTTGATAAACGACACCTTGTTCCCTGATTGCCCAAAAACGCGTTAAATCGTGCGGAAAATGCGGAGGCTGCGCCGTATAAATCCATTGAAGGTTTGGAATTCTTCGACAAAGTTATCGATATTGACCAAAAGCCCACCTGGCCGTACACCGCGCTCTAACCCTGCAACCTACACGGGCGTGTTCACCCGATTCGTGAACTGTTCGCCGGTGTACCGGAAGCCCGGAGCACGTGGCTACAACCCGGACGTTTCAGTTTTAACGTACGCGGCGGGCGTTGCGAAGCCCGTCAGGGCGATGGCGTAATCAAAGTGGAAAATGCACTTCCTACCGGATGTGTATGTGCTCTTGCGACCAACAAGGGTAAACGCTACAACCGTGAAACCTTAGAAATTCGCCACAAAGGCAAAACCATTCATCAAGTGTTGATATGACCGTGGAAGAAGCGTGGAATTTTTCGATGCGATTCCGATGATCGCACGCAAACTGCAAACCCTAATGGACGTAGGCTTGTCTTTACATTCTGCTTGGGCCAATCCTCCACCACCCTCTCCGTGGTGAGGCGCAACGGGTAAAATTGACGACGGAACTCTCCAAACGGGATACGGGAAAACCCTGTATATTCTGGATGAACCCACCACTGGCCACATTTTTGCCGACATCAAACAACTGCTTTCGTGTTGCACGCTTTGCGCTGATCATGGGTAATACCATCGTGGCTCATTGAGCACAATTTAGACGTGATTAAAACCGCCGACTGGATTGTGGATCCGGCCCGGAAGGCGGTAGCGGCGGCGGACAAATTATCGCCACCGGTACGCCGGAGCAGGTCGCTAAACTGGAAGGCTCGCATACCGCGCGATTCCTGAAAGGTATTTTTGGCAAAAAGGCTGTAAAGCTACAAGGAAAAATATCGAGAGAGACACCGCACTTTAAATCTGAATCTAAAGTGCGGTGTTTTTACGACGTTTTTATCGGTCTGAATTTGGCATGGCTGCGTTGCAAAATCTGGAACAAACTTTGTTGCGGGTTGATTTCACCGCATTGCTGTTTCAATTGTAACAGATTCATACGCAAATGCTGTAAATGGTGGATTCTGCTTGGCGATATCTTGAATATGACGATCAATAAGAGCGTTAATTTCGATTTTTGTTGAACGCCTGCACTTTCCAAACTTAACAGTAATTTAATTTCCTCATGGGACATATCCAACGATCGGCACAACAAATGAAAGACAAGCGTTGCAAGTGGTCATCGTTATATAAGCGAAAAGCCCCAAGGAATCGGTGACGGGCGAGGCATCAGTCCTTTTTGCTCATAAAACCGAATGGCTTCACGCTACAGCCTACCGCCTCAGCTAACTTCCCTATTTTCATGTGTTCTCCCTAAACGCCCCAAAAATGACCGCACTTTTTAACGTTTTGCGCTAAATTCCGGGTTAATGTAAATCTTAATTGTGTCACTTGCGGCAGTTGTCGTTGAACCACTTTAAGCAATTCCTGTTGTTTGAAAAAGTAGCCCTTGCGCACAGCTGAATTGGCGACTCATCGCTCGCGTAGTTTGGCTCGATATTCGCAATGCCATACAATCCCTCAAATTGCAGACGGAAAAAGACGCTTGAATTGCTGATTTAATTCATTCAACCAAATGCCTTTTTGCATCACTTCTGCAAGTGCCGAATCTTGTAACAATTCGCTGATATTCACTGTCCGATTGTATTGTATCGCCTTGTTTTCCGCCTTTTCGCCCCTAATATTTATGACATTGTAGCGAATTTCCGCCAATACCGACAATTTTTAGATTCAATTCCGTTATGATGATTTCAACAAAAGCAAACACAGTTTCTGGTCGCAACCTTACTCAGTATGATTGCGATTTTTGCTTTACCTGCCCTCACAGGAATGGTAATACCAAGCAAACGTGCTAACGAAAAATTATCAAAACGCCCAACAACAAAAATGTGCCGCAGATTTTTAACCGCGGTCTCCTTACTCAAACAAACCCAACAGCAGCAATTCCAACCGCAAAATGCGCCGATTGAGGCTGAAATTTTGCGGAAACGAACCGCACTTTGTGCGTTCGTATTTCATCATTAACGCGCCAATCCGCGCAGGCCCTGAGCTCATTTAATTTCACAACCTTGATAGCTATCGTCGTTTAATGAATATTAAACGACTCCCTTTTTATCCGTTTTTAAAAAAGAAGAAAATTATGCTTAGAACTATTGCAACCAAAAATTTTTGGTAGTCGTAATGATCGTATCTTACGTCGTTTAAACAAAATCGTTGTAAAAATCAACAAACTAGAACCAACATTTGAAGCCTTATGATGATGAATTAGAAAGCAAAAACCGCAGAATTCCGTGCGCGTTTGGCGCAAGGCGAAACCTTAGAAAGCCTAATTCCAGAAGCCTTCGCCACGGTGCGTGAAGCCAGTAAGCGTGTGCTTGGTATGCGTCACTTTGATGTACAATTAACTGGTGGGATGGTATTAAATGATCGTTGTATTGCCGAGATGCGTACCGGTGAAGGAAAGACCTAACCGCAACATTACCACGTTATTTAAACGCCTTGCCGGGCAAAGCAGTGCACGTAGTAACCGTGAATGATTATCTGCCTGTCGCGATGCGGAAACCAACCGTCCATTATTCGAATTTTTGGGCATGACCGTTTGGTCAAAACGTGCCAGGTATGCCACCGGAAGAAAAACGCGCAGCATACGCGGCGGACATTACTTTATGCCACCAACAGCGAACTAGGTTTTGACTATTTGCGTGACAACTTGGCACACGCCCCACAAGAACGTTTCCAAAAAGATCTTTACTATGCCTTGCGTGGATGAGGTGGACTCCATCTTAATCGACGAAGCGTACGCCGTTAATTATTTCCGGACAGGCGGAAGACAGCTCCGAGTTTTTATATTGCGATTGACAAGTTGATTCCGATCTTGATTAAACAGGACAAAGAAGATTCCGAAGAATATCAAGGAACAGGCGATTACACTCTTAGATCTCAAAACCAAACAAGCCTACTTGACTGAACGTGGTCAAGAAAAATGCGAACAGTGGTTGATTCAACATGGGTTCACGAAAGAGACTGAGTCTCTTTATTCACCGTCTAAAATTTCTTTGTGTTACACCACGTGATGGCAGCATTACGCGCCCATACCTTATTTGAACGTGATGTGGATTACATTGTAAAAGACGGCGAAATCGTCATTGTGGATGAACACACCGGTCGTACGATGGCTGGTCGTCGCTGGTCTGATGGCTTACACCAAGCTACTTGAAGCTAAAGAAGGCGTACGCATTCAAAGCGAAAACCAAAACCGTGGCATCCATTACTTACTCAAAAACTATTTCCGTTTATACGAAAAATTAGCGGGGATGACCGGTACGGCAGATACGGAAGCCTTTGAATTCCAAAAATCTACGGCTTAGAAACCGTAGTAATTCCAACCAACCGTCCGATGATTCGTGATGATCGTACCGATGTGATGTTTGAAACGGAAGAATACAAATTCAACGCCATTATTGATGACATCAAAGATTGCGTAGCACGTAACCAACCTGTTTTTGGTCGGGACAATCTCCATTGAAAAACTGAGTTACTTCTAAAGCCTTAGATCGCGCCGGCATTAAACACAATGTGTTGAATGCTAAATTCCACGCGCAAGAAGCGGAGATTGTGGCCAACGCGGGGCTACCCAGGCGCCGTTACCATCGCTACCAACATGGCGGGTCGTGGTACCGATATCGTATTGGGTGGTAACTGGAAAGCTGAGTTGATAAATTAGAAAAATCCGACACAGGAACAAATTGATGCCATCAAAGCCGCATGGCAAGAACGTCATGCGATATTGTGAAACAAGCCGGTGGTTTGCACATTATCGGTACAGAACGCCACGAGTCCCGTCGTATCGACTAACCAATTGCGCGGTCGTTCCGGTCGTCAGGGCGACCCGGGTTCTTCCTCGCTTCTATTTATCCTTAGAAGACCCATTAATGCGTATTTACCTCTAACTGAAGGTAAATTAAATATGATGCGCAAAGCCTTTAGCCAGCTCTGGCGAAGCCATGGAATCCAAATTATTGGCAAAAGTGATCGCCTCCGCCCAAGCGAAAGTGGAAGCCCATAACTTCGATGGACGTAAAAATCTCCTTGAATTTGATGATGTAGCAAACGATCAACGTCACGCCATTTACGAGCAACGTAATGAATTGTTAGAAAATGATGATATCTCCGAAACTATTGAGGTAATTCGTCAAGATGTATTCAATAGTATTATCGATCAATATATTCCGCCACAATCCCTGGAAGAACAATGGGATGTAGCGGCATTGGAACAACGTTTAAAACAAGATTTTGCGTTAGATTTGCCGCTTTACAAAAATGGTTGGATGAAGACAATCATCTACATGAAGAAACCCTGCGTGAACGCATTATTCAATCGGCAAACCGATGAATATAAACGTAAAGAGGAACTGGCTGGTGCGCAAACCATGCGTAACTTCGAAAAAGGCGTGATGTTGCAAACTTTGGATGAACTCTGGAAAGAACATTTATCTGCAATGGATCACTTGCGTCGTGGTATTCATTTACGCGGTTATGCTCAAAAAGATCCGAAACAGGAATACAAAAAGAATCTTTCCAAATGTTCACAGAAATGTTAGATGCCTTGAAATTAAGCGTGATAACCACCTTTAAGTCGTGCTCAAGTTCGTACCCAAGAAGAAATGGAAGAAGCGGAAAGAATCCGTCAAGAGTTGGCGCAACGGGAAGCCGCTACCATGCAATATAATAATGAGGAATCTCAGGGCAATCAAAGCAATACGGAAGGGAATCATAAGATCGGCCGTAACGAGCCTTGTCCATGCGGTTCGGGCAAGAAATATAAACATTGCTACGGCAGTCGTGCCAAACACTAATCCGAGATAACCTAAGTGCGGTCAGAAAAATAATTCGTTTTTCGACCGCACTTTTTGCTATTCAATGTCGCTAAAAGGACACAAAATGAAGAAACCGCTTGTACAGGTCGCAGCAGGGATTATTCGTAATGAATTCGGACAACTTTACTTTAACCCAACGTTTGAAGGGCAAGATTTTGCGCAAGCCTTGGAATTTCCGGGCGGTAAAGTCGATAAAAACGAAACGCCCGAACAGGCGTTAAAACGTGAACTGGAAGAAGAAATCGGTATTATGGTATTACAGGCAAGTTTATTTGAATGCTTTGAATTTGAATACCCGACAAAAGTGATTTCATTCTATTTTTATCTAGTTAATGAATGGGTAGGAGAACCCTTTGGACGGGAAGGTCAAGCAGGTTTTTGGCTGCCTCAAAATGAATTGATGCAGGACAATTTCCACCGGCCAATGCTAAACTCATTCAGCGTTTACTAGCAGAGACCTAAATATTATAGAAAAAGGCCCGATATTCATCGGGCCTTAAAAAGAAAAAACCTAATTATTTGCCCATTGCAGCTTTTAACTTGCTTCAATTGTTCATTTGCTTGGGAACAAGCTTGCTCTTGAGAAGCTTCCGGCAACGCAGATAATTGTTGTTTGCTTGCATCATATTGTTGCTTCAACATTGCTTGCTGTTCTGCAGGAACTGCTTTCATAAAAGTATCAACTTCAGCAAAAATACTTTTCACAACTTTAGTGATAACCCCGCAGAAGCGGACATTGCAAAAACCAGATAATAATACTGCAACTAGTACTTTTTCATTTTCTCCATTATAATTGTAAAATATCACCTCAAGTTAGGGCGACGTTTTATTATACTCATTTTGTACTAAAAATACAATTAAATATCTATCAGTTATTTTAGGCACAAAAATCACAGACAATGCTTCTAATTGCTGCCAAATATCATCACTAAATTCCTGCTTAGCGCTACGCCTCGACATCCGCAAGCTGTTGGAAAAAGAGATAAAGTTTACGATAGGTTAAACGTTGTATGATTTGGCTAAATAACGGATCGGCGATTTTGCCACACTTTCAAACGGTCAAAGTGTTCGCGCAGTTGTGCGGTCGGCAATGGTTCATCAAGTTTGGCCGGTTGCTCCGGTTTGCTAATCTCCAACAATGTCATCAAATCCCGCTGTAAGGTGCGTAACAAAATAATCGGTTGCACGTCTTCGTCTTTTAATCCGGCTAAAATGCGACGGGCGCGGTTACCTTTGCCGGCAAGAATCGCATCAACCCACTGAAACGGGGTAAATACGGAAGACTGCTCCACCACTGCATCTCACGCGGGCAAAAACTCAATTTGCGATCGGCATAAAGCAAGTCCAATAATTGCAAGGCTTGTTTCAGCGCCAGTAAATTATTTTCATAGCTGTAGCACTAAAAAGTTGCACCGCTTCTTCGTCAATGCTTAAACCCAAACTTTTTGCCCGATTGCTCACCCAACGTGGTAACTGTTCCACATTTGGCGTTTGACAATTCACCAATACGGTTTCGGGAGCATATTGATTAGCAGCGATAAACCAGGGTTGATTTTCAACGGCTTTTCGTCAGTTTGGCTAGGCGAAAAATCGGCAACACATCATGGTGTAACAAAGAAACGAATTCCAATAGATTTTTCTGCAAAAATGCGGTCAGATTTTCCGGTAAATCTAAGATAATGAGTTGCTTATTGAAAAATAAGCCCATAGATTGCACACGTTCAAACAACGCATTCCAGTTTGGTAGAAGGATTAATTTCCAGTATCCATTTTTCGTCGAATCCTTGTTTAAGCGCGGCTTGTTGAATAGCATCCTGACTTTCTTCAAGCAATAAAAAGATCATCTCCCTACCAGAAAAAGTAGAGCGCAGCTAATTTGCGCTCTAACGAATGGGTAAGCTGCTCAGGAAATAAACGATTCATTATTTCGCTTGGATTTGGTGCTGTAAGGGCAACCATTTTGTTAATTAACTGACGCGCAGCCTGCTCACGCATATCTTGCCAAATCACGTCTTTTTTTCTGCTGATTTTGACAATGCCGCACGGGAGTTGTCGAAGAATGTGCGACTGACTTTGGTACTGATAGGGAAACTGTCTTTATTTGGTAATTTCACGCTGGCTTCCACTTCCAAAAATCAGTTGTTTTTTTCCGCCTCACGGCCTTGTTTGAAAAATCGATACCACTTGATTCTTTGCTCGAAATTTTATTTAAACGCAACACCGGAACATCGGCCTTGTCTTCCATTAAATTCACGTTATTGAGCTGTAACTGACGACGCATGGATAACGTCATATCGCTATAAGGATCGCTACTTTCCAATTTTAACGTTTGTAATTCTTGAGGAATCAGTTCGCCGTTTTGGAAATGAACTACACGCGGAAAGCGCCAACACACCGGCGGTCAACAATAAGGTTTTGATGGGTTTTTAGCATAAAATTACCTTTTAAAACCGACCGCACTTTTTACACCAAAAGTGCGGTCATTTTTCTTCATTAAATTACTGTGGTTTCACCACAACATTGAGTAATTTACCAGCTACATAAATCACTTTCACCACTTGCATACCGTCGAGGAAGCGTTTTTACATTCTCATCGGCGAAGGCCATGGTTTTCACCGTATCTTCATCAGCATCTGCCGCCACGGTGACCCTTTTGCCACGCACTTTGCCGTTGACTTGCACCACAATCAGTTTTTCATCGTCCACCATGGCCTGCTCATCGGCTTCTACCCATGGGGCAAAAATCAATGGCATCTTGATTACCCAATTCCCGCCACAAACGGAAACAAATATGCGGCGTAATTGGATATAACATTCTGACTACCGCGCTCAGCGCTTCCGCCATAATGGCGCGATCTTGCTCGTCATCCAACGGCGCACGGGTCAATTTGTTCATTAATTCCATGACCGCAGCGATGGCGGTATTGAACGTTTGGCGACGACCGATGTCATCGCTACTTTCGCAATAGTTTTGTGCACATCGCGGCGCAAGGCTTTTTGTGAGGCTGAAAGTGCGGTCGGATTTACGGCTGTTTTTGTCGGATTTTTGTTGTATTCAAACACCAAATTCCACACCCGAGCCAAGAAACGTTTTTGCCCCTTCAACACCGGACTCCTGCCATTCCAAGGTCATTTCTGCAGGGGAGGCGAACATCATGAATAAACGTACCGTGTCTGCGCCGTATTTTTCCACCATTTCTTGCGGGTCAATACCGTTGTTTTTGGATTTTGACATTTTAGTCATGCCGGCGTGTACCAATTCATGGCCTTCATCATCCACAGCTTTCACGATACGACCTTTTTCATCACGTTCCAATGTGACTTTAGTCGGAGAGACCCAAATACGTTCATTAGTCGGGCTGGTGTAATAGAAAGCATCCGCTAACACCATGCCTTGACACAATAATTTATCGGCCGGTTCATCGCTATTTACCAAGCCTGCATCACGCAATAATTTATGGAAGAAGCGGAAATACAATAAGTGCATGGTCGCATGCTCGATACCGCCGATATATTGATCCACCGGTAGCCAATAGTTCGCCTCTTCGCTGTTTAACATACCTTGCTGATATTGCGGGCAAGTATAGCGGGCGTAGTACCAAGAAGATTCCATGAAAGTATCGAAGGTATCGGTTTCTTTTTGATGCCGGTTTGCCTTGATATGTGGTTTTCGCCCATTCAGGATCCGCTTTTAATCGGGCTGTTCACACCGTTCATCACCACGTCTTCCGGCAGAATAATCGGCAAATCTTCCATTGGCACCGGCACCACATCGCCGTTTTCCAAGGTTAGCATCGAATTGGTGCACCCCTAATAACGTTGACGGAACACCCCAGTCGCGTAAGCGATAATTTACTTGGCGTTTGCCTTTGCCCATGGACTCCAATTTATTGGCAGTGCTATTAAACGCGGCGTCAAATGCCAAGCCATCAAATTCGCCGGAATGAACCAGTTTGCCGTGTTCGGTAAAAGCTTGTTTGGTTAAATCGATCGCTTCACCGTTAATCGGTTCGATAACCTGTTTAATCGGTAAATGATATTTTTGCGCGAATTCAAAATCGCGTTGATCGTGTGCAGGTACGGCCATTACTGCACCGGTACCATAGTGCATTAACACAAAGTTCGCCACCCACACCGGCACTTGTTCACCGGTTAACGGATGAATGGCATAAAGCCCCGTCGGCATGCCTTTTTCTCCATGGTGGCAATGTCCGCTTCCGCAACTTTAGTGTTTTTCGCTTCTTGAATGAACTCTGCTAATTCAGGATTATTTTGCGCCGCAAGTGTTGCCAGTGGATGAGCAGCCGCCACCGCTACATAACTCACGCCGTAGAACGTGTCCGGACGGGTGGTATAAACCGCTAATTTTTCATTGGTATCTTTAATATCAAAAGTGATTTCAACCCTTCGGAACGGCCGATCCAGTTGCGTTGCATGGTTTTTACTTGATCCGGCCATTGTGGTAAATCATCTAAGCAATTTAGCAACTGCTCAGCGTAATCAGTAATTTTAATAAACCATTGTGGAATTTCTTTTTGTTCCACTGGGGTATCACAACGCCAGCAGCAACCTTCGTGCACCTGTTCGTTCGCCAACACCGTTTCATCATTTGGACACCAGTTCACGGTAGAGGTTTTTTTATACACTAAGCCTTTTTTATAAAGCTCCGTGAAAAACCATTGTTCCCATTTATAATATTCCGGTTTACACGTAGCGATTTCACGATCCCAGTCGAAACCAAAGCCCAAAATCTGAAGTTGTTTCTTCATATAAGCAATATTTTCATACGTCCACTTAGCCGGAGCGGTGTTATTTTTTTCACTGCCGCCCCTTCTGCCGGCAAACCGAAAGCGTCCCAACCAAAAAGGTTGCAACACATTTTTTTCCTTTCATGCGTTGATAACGGGAAACCACATCGCCGATAGTGTAATTACGCACATGCCCCATATGCAAACGGCCTGATGGATAAGGGAACATTGAAAGACAATAGTATTTTTCTTTGTTGTTATCTTGCACTGCTTTTAAAAGTTTTATTGTCCTGCCAGAATTTTTGCACTTCCGGTTCAAGTAAATCAGGACGATATTGTTCTTGCATAAAAAAATCACCTTAAAAAAATAGACCGCAATTTATAGCGGGTTTTTAGCTTAGAAAAATACGGCATAGAATAGCGTAAAATGGGGAAAATAACAGAAAGTGCGGTGGGAATTTCGGATATTTTTTTACGGCTTAACCTGATGGCAAGTCTCATATAACGGCAATAAGCCACGAATACTCTCCGCAATAAATTGCGGCATCCAGCTTATCCAACCCGTTTTTTTCCGCGTTTCGTCCAATACACCAAAAATCGTCGTCCGAACGCAACATTAAATCCTGTTGCGTGAGTTCACTGACTTTTACGGAAATCATCGTATTCACTTTCATCACCTCGCCAAATATCCAGTTCGGCAAAACGCGCAAAATCAAAATGCTCCAACCATTGGTTATATTGTTGCACGTTAATTTGCGACCGATCGGCGCGGTAACAATGCCAATCCAAACTTACGGATAAACGACGACGATTTAACAACACCGACAAAATCGCCGCGGAATTGAGGTTATATTCATATTTGAAATAGGCAAAGAAATGCCCGCGAACCTCGCCAACCGTTCGTCCAACTTTCAATATGCGGCTTGGCAAATGGCGTACCTAACTCGGCGGCAACCTGTAAAATCGTGGCTTCCACGTATCCCAATGGGCCTTGTAATCGGCCTTAATGACGAGGAATGTCCTGCGGACAAAATTTCTTCATTTGGGCGAATTGAAAGAAGGGAATATTGAAGAGATCGCAGGCATCGGCGTTAATTAAATCTATTGGTATTCCTAAAAATCACTGTAATTTTTGACCGCACTTTGGGTGAAATAGCGCTTATCTTCCCAACGAAGCATAGTGAGACGGTTGTTCCAAACGCAACCTGTATCGAGGGCATAAATATTCGGTGGGGTGGTTTCATCCACTAAACTCGCCCAATGGCCAAAAACGAGATTTTTCGTTTTGATACAGCGGATTATCTAAGAAGAACCAGGGTGCAAGGTTCTTCGGCGCATCCTTGAGAGTCAGTTTACACGCAAAAATCTAAACGATGATCCCAATAGCAAAAACGCATACGGGTAAAGACGTTAATAATATAGCGTAGGCGATCGAGCCCTTTGTAAATTTGGCGACCAACGATCGGGCTGTTCCGAATACATATTTTCAATGAGATAGCGATAATTGCCATGGCGTAGCACATTTTCCACTTCATTAGCACAGGCTTTGGCGGTTGCTAAATCCCAATCGGGCGAGATACCGGCGTGCGTCATGACAAAATTCAGCTGTTCATTATGGATAAGTAAAGGCTGTTCACGTAACCAATTAATCAATTCAAAAAATCGGGCGCGGAAAAATCGGCGCAACCTGATCACAGGATTTAATTTTTAATGCCAAGTGCGGTAGAAATTAAATGTAAATCATGATTGCCCAACACAGTATAAGCCGCACTCCCCAAGGATTTTACGAAGCGAAGGCATTCCAACGATTTATCGCCGCGCGCCACCAAATCACCGGTTAAATAAAGCGTATCCTGCGCCAGGTCGAAGTTCACTCGATTCAATAATATTTGTAATTCGTCATAACAACCTTGTAGGTCGCCCACCAAATATGTCGCCATTTTTGACCGCTCTTTTTATGCTTCCGAATCCATCACATCATCTTTGTTCACATCCGCCGGCGGGTTATCTGCCAACCAATTCGCCAAACGGGCATAATCGGCGATACTCGAGATTTTCTGCTCGCGCGTTTAAATCGATGTTAAGTGCGGTCAGATTTTCCGGTAAAAATAACCCTGACAATGCATTACGTAGCGTTTTTGCGACGCTGATTAAATGCCTGCGAACAGACGCGATTCAGCCAATATAAATCTTTCACCGGATGTGGCAATGTGGCGTGCGGAATTAACCGAACTACGGCAGAATCCACTTTCGTGCGGGTTTAAAGGCACTCGGCGGCACTTCCAACACCGGCATCACTTGGCAGAAATATTGCGCCATGATGGTCAATCTTCCGTATGCCTTGCTGTTCGGGGCTGCACATAAAACGTTTCACCACTTCTTTTGCAACATGAAGTGCATGTCTTGAATAATGTGGTGATATTTAAACAAGTGGAACATTAACGGCGTGGAAATATTATACGGCAAGTTACCGAACACACGCATTTTTTTGGCCTTTCTCGGCCAGATGTTCTTGTTCATAAAGGCCGAAAAATCAAACTGCATAGCATCGGTTTCAATGACATTTAATTTTTGATGCAAAAACGGGTGGTGGCGTAAACGCTCCGCCAAATCACGGTCAAGCTCTAATACGGTCAGGCGCTCCAACCTGCTCCGCCACCGGTTCGGTCAACGCGCCCAAACCCGGGCCGATTTCCACTAAAAATTGGTTAGACTGCGGGTAAATTGCCGCCACGATATTTTGAATCACATTGTTGTCGTGCAAGAAATTTTGCCCGAACTGTTTACGCGCCGTATGGCCCAAGTGTTTTTGAATTCATTGATGCTGTCTTATAAAAAAATAAAAAAGTGCGGTCTATTATAGCAAAAATCCCGACCATTGGGCCGGGATGATGATTAATTTAAGTATTTAATGTCTGCTCGTTTACGCAACGCTTGCACCCAATCGCGGGCAGAATCTTGCAATTGTTGGTTCACGATTTGCTCATAAGCTTTTTGGCGATAAGCATCTTCCGTACGATCCCTTTGGCGGGTATTGGTGACTTCTAAAATATGCCAGCCAAATTTCGTTTTAAACGGAGCGCTAATAACGCCCGGTTTGGTAGTACGAATGGCTTGATTAAACGGGCCGACATACATTTCCGGGAAGGCATAACTCCAAAATTACCGCCATTGGCGCCGGACAAATAGTCTTTGAATATTTCAATGCAGCATCGGCGAAGGTCGTTTTACCGGCGATAATATCCGCACGAATTTGCTGAAGTTGTGCTTTAGCTTGCGCATCATTCAATAATGGATTTAATTTCAATAAGATGTGACGAACTTCATATTGTGTATCAGAGACTTTCGCCACAGAGCCTTTCGCTTTAGCCTCATCCAACATTTTTCTTGGCGAGCGCTTCCACTTGCTCGCGGGAAACATCCACACTTTGGCTAATCGCATGATTACGTACTTCAGACATCATTACTTGCTGTGCAATTTGTTAGGGCGATAAGCACGATAACTAATGCCTTGATAATCGAGAGCATCTAATAACTGACCGAAGGTTAAGCTCATTTTGCGCGGCAATACCTTCGATGATTTGATCCACTTGGGCGTTGTTAACTTTCACACCGGATTCTTTTCACAGCCTGATCAACCAAAATATCATCAATGACTTTATTTAATGCCGCTTATGATCGTTGGTTTTCTTATTTAATGCCCTCTCACTTGGCTTTCCAACACAGGAATGCCATTCACTGTCGCAACGACTTTTTTTCCTCGGCTTGCACATTCGCAACGAGCACCAAAACACCGACTAGGGCAAAGAAAAACTGACTTCAGATTCATATTCGCTAATATTCCGTTATAAGATTGAAATTACTGGTTAGATTATCAATTTTGACGAAGGTTCACAAACTTTATTAGACAGCAAAGCCACTTCATAGCATTGGTCAAACTTCATTGTACGCACTTGAATGCTCTCGCTACGACTGGTTGGCACATTTTTACCCACATAATCGGCTCTGAATGGGAAGCTCTCGATGTCCACGATCAACAAAAATCACCAATTCCACTTTTTGCCGCCCGTCCGAAATCCACTAGCGCATCCAATGCCGCCCTGAATTGTTCGGCCGGTAAACAATACATCATCCACCAAAAATAACATCTTTATGCTGAATGTTGATAAAATCGGAAGCGCCGCGATAAACCGGTGTTTGTGCTGCCTGCAGGTTGCAAAATCATCACGATAAAAACGTAATGTCCAAATCAAACGCCGGAATATCCGTTTGCGTTAGGGCTTTAATTTTATTTTTAATCAGCTCGGCAATTTCTGCGCCACGACGCTTAATACCAACGATGACTAAATTATCCAAAGTTTGATGTTTTTCAATAATTTCATGAGAAATGCGGGAAATTGTTCTTAAAAACTGATTCTCGTCAATAATGATTTTTCCATACGTTGTGGTTCTCGAGTTAAGGAAATGTAGGACTAAAAATAGCACAAATGCCTTATTGTTGTTACTGTTCTCTGCTAAGGAATGCTATTTCCGTTTTCTCTTGCAACGCCTTTAACACCACCGGCGGGACGAGTTGACTCATGTCGCCGTTGTGTAGATAAATTTCACGGATCGCGGTTGAAGAAACGTAAGACCATTGTTCCACCGGCGGGAAAAACAAACTTTCTACACCGTAAGTGAGGAGCCGGTTAAGATGAGCTAACTGTACTTCATATTCAAAATCCGTCGTGCTACGCACACCACGAATAATCGCTTTGACCTCATATTCGGCAAATGGTATGGGCAAGCAAATTATTAAAACCCCGATGACCTCAACATTCGGTAAATGTGTCACGGCTTGACGCGCCAACGTGACCCGTTCGTCTCAAAGAAAATAAAGGCTTTTTACTTGGGCTTTCGGCTACTGCCACCAAAACGTTTGAAAAAGCACCGCACTTCGTTCAATAATATTCAAATGCCCGTTCGTTAGCGGGTCAAATGTACCGGGATAGATTACCGTTGTCATTACTTCATCCTAGTTCAAATAAGGTTTTTAATAAATCCATTACGCGTTGTAACGCGCCGCGATTTTCATTTAACACGACATAACTGGCCTGGCCATCAACGTTCACCAAGCTTAGGTGACTGTAAAAAGGTTGCTACGGCTTTGGCCACTGCTTGTGGAGTTTCTTCCGTAATTAACACACCTTGCCGCTTAATTAATTTAACGAAAATCTCAGGAAAGTTAAATGTATGTTTCCCACTAATAACCGGCAATTTGAATGCCAAAGGTTCTAATGGATTATGCCCACCGTGCGCCACTAAACTGCCACCGACCAACGCCACATTTGCCATACCGTATAACAACATGAGTTCTCCCATAGTATCTCCAAGCAAGACTTGTGTTTCTTCTGCAGGTATCTCATGGCTACTACGTCGGATAAAACAAAAGCCTTCTTGTTCAATCAGTTGAGCCGCTGAATTGAAACGTTCCGGATGACGCGGCACCAAAATCAGCAACAAATCAGGATATTGCTGTAATAAAGTGCGGTGACTTTTTAAGATGATTTCATCTTCGCCTTCGTGTGTGCTGGCGGCAATCCAGATAGGTCGTTGTGTATTCCATTGTGCTTTTTAATGTTGCAATGTTATGAAGTAATCCATCAGTCACATTTAAGTCATAGTTTAATATTACCGGTTAATATTAATCGTTCGGGCGCAATGCCTAATTGCGCATAACGTTGCCAACTGACCTCATCTTGTGGGGCAATTAACGTAATGTTATCCAATACCGATTTTAACTGATCTTTAAACCAACCATAACGTGTAGCAGAACGTGCAGATAAGCGGGCATTTACAATAATAAAGGGATGTTTCGCAGTGCAAATTGGTGAATCAGGTTAAACCAAATTTCAGTTTCGATAACAATGCTTAAGCGTGGTCTTTACAAATCCAATAAAACGGGAAAACAGCATCAGGCAAATCATAAGGCAAATACATATGTGTCACACTGTCGCCAAAAAACAGCTTTTACGCGATCGGAACCGGTAGGCGTCATCGTCGTTACGGTAATAGCCAGTTGCGGATAATCTTGCTGAATCCGCTTAATTAAAGGAACGGCGGCAATCACCTCACCAACAGAGGCGGCATGAATTAAGACACCATTGGGTTGCAGGAGGCCGGATATTGCCATAGAAAGCCATAGCGCTCAGCCAGACGCTTACGATAATTTGCGCTTTAAAACTACGCAAAACACAGAAAGCCATAGTATTGGCTGAACAAAAATACATCAAGCAGGTATAGAAAAACGTAACATAGAAAATGTGTCGGCTTATGTTAGAATTGCAAAAATTAATAAAGACAAACAAGCGCCTAGTATAAGCGTTTGTCACTGATTCACAAAGGACAAAAATATGCCGACTCTCAGCGTTGCAATGATTGTTAAAAATGAGGCGCACCACCTTGCACAATGCTTTGGATACTATAAAAGATTGGGTGGATGAAATTGTTATTTTTAGATTCCGGTAGCACCGATACAACCCAACAAATTGCCGAACAATACGGCGTAAAAATTCTACCAAAATACCGATTGGCCTGGATTTGGCAAACAGCGGCAATTAGCACAGCAGCATGTGACCTCTGACTATGTTTTATGGCTAGATGCGGACGAACGGGTAACGCCTGAGCTACGTCAATCCATTCTGACAGCAATTTCTCAAGATACACCCAATACCGTCTACAAAAATTCCGCGATTAAGTGAAATTTTTGGGAGTAAAATTCGCTACTCCGGTTGGTATCCCTGATTATGTTATTCGTTTATATCGTAAGGACTTTACTCAGTATTGCGATCAACTGGTTCATGAGAAAAGTAGAACTACCTATAAACACCAATATTCAAAAACTGAATGGTGATTTATTACATTATACTTACCAAAAATATTCATCATTACTTAGTTAAATCTGCCGGATATGCCAAAGCGTGGGCGGACCAACGAGAAAAAGCAGGTAAAAAGCGACATTATGGCAAGGAATCAGCCATGCTATAGGCTGTTTTGTAAAAAATGTATTTCATTCGTTTGGGATTCTTAGATGGTAAAGCAGGCTTATTACTGGTATACTTTCAGCACATTCTACTTTTGTAAAATATGCTGACTTATGGATCAGAACAAGAAATAGATAATTTTATTTAATAAGAATTCTCTTAGTATTGATATACAAAAAGGCTGAATATAAAAATATTCAGCCTTTTTAAGTTTAACCAAAATTAACGATTATTCCGCTGTTGCTTCTTCAGAAGAAACTTCTGGACGATCAACTAATTCAATGTAAAGCTCATTGGTGCATTGTCGCCTGCACGGAAACCACATTTAAGGATGCGGGTGTAATCCACCAGCACGCTGTGCAAAACGTGGACCTAATTCATTAAATAATTTAGCAACAGTTTCAGTAGTTAGCGTGTACGAGCAAAAAGCTAAGCGGCGATTTGCCACACTATCAACTTTTTGCTAAAGTAATTAACGGTTCAACTACTGACGTAATTCTTTTGCTTTTGGCAAAGTTGTTTTAATGATCTCGTGACCAATCAAAGAACTTGCCATATATACGGAACATCGCTTGACGATGACTGCTATTATGGTTGAGTTGACGACCACTATTACGATGGCGCATAACCTTATCCTTCTCAGAAAAATCTTAAACCTACGACCAAACTAGTCTTCAGCAATACTTGCTGGTGGCCAATTTTCAAGGCGATACCTAGTGATAAGCCTCTGAAGCGAGTACATCCTTAATTTCAGTAAGTGATTTCACCTAGATTAGGCGTTTTTAATAACTCAACTTCTGTACGTTGTACTAAATCACCGATATAGTGAATTGTTTCTGCTTTCAAACAGTTAGCAGAACGAACTGTCAACTCTAAATCATCAACAGGACGAAGCAGAATCGGATCGAATTCTGGTTTTTTTCTTCCCTAATTTCAGGTTGACGAACATCTCGCAAATCAACGAATGCATCTAGTTGTTCTGCTAAAATTGTTGCTGCACGACGAATCGCGTCTTCAGGATCAATAGTCCCGTTTGTCTCCAGTTCAATAACCAATTTATCTAAATCGGTACGTTGTTCAACACGTGCCGCTTCAACATTGTAAGCAATACGGTCAACAGGACTATAACAAGCGTCTACTAATAAACGACCAATCGGACGATCTTCATCTTGATTTTGAATACGAGTTGATGCAGGCACATACCTCTACCACGCTGCACACGAATACGCATATTAATAGATGCATTTTCATCAGTTAAGTGGCAAATGATATGCTCTGGATTTACAATTTCAACATCACCATCATGGGTAATATCTGCAGCAACAACAGGGCCAATTCCAGATTTGTTAAGCGTTAGAAGAACATCATCTTTATTTTGTACTTTTTACAGCTAAACCTTTTAGATTTAAAAAGCACTTCAAGAATATCTTCTTGTACACCTTCTTTACTACTATATTCATGCATACACCATCAATTTCTACTTCAGTTACAGCACAACCCGGCATTGAAGATAGAAGGATACGGCGCAATGCATTTCCTAGAGTATGACCGAAACCACGCTCTAATGGCTCTAAGACTACCTTAGCTTGTGTAGAACTAATTTGTTCAATATCAACCAGGCGTGGTTTTTAAAAAATTCTGTAACAGAACCCTGCATTTTTATCCTCTTTTGCTTCTAAGCTCTATTATTTAGAATAAAGCTCAACGATCAGATGTTCATTAATGTCTGCTGATAAATCAGAACGTTCAGGAACATCGTTTGAATACACCTTCCATTTTTAGCAGTATCAACTTCTAACCAAGTTGGTTTTTCTCTTTGTTCTGCTAATTCTAATGATGCTTTAATACGTGCTTGTTTTTTTAGATTTTTCACGAACAGCAACTACATCATCAACTGAAACTTGGAAAGATGGGATATTTACCACACGGCCATTTACAACAATTGCTTTATGACTCACCAACTGACGAGCTTCAGCACTGGGTTGCTGCAAATCCCATACGATAAAACAATATTATCCAATCGCCCCTCTAATAATACCAATAAATTCTCACCAGTATTACCTTTCAGGCGGTTCGCTTTTTATAATAGTTACGGAACTGACGTTCTAAAATACCGTACATCCGGCGAACTTTTGTTTCTCACGCAACTGACTACCATAGTCAGATAAACGTGGTTTTACGAGCACCGTGTTGACCAGGTGCGGTATCAATCTTACATTTTTGAATCAATCGCACGAACGCCTGATTTAAGAAATAAATCAGTACCTTCACGACGGCTGAGCTTGAGTTTAGGACCCAAATATCTTGCCATTTTCTTTTCTCCAACTATCCTATAACGTCATTAAACACGACGTTTTTCGGTGGACGACAACCGTTGATGAGGAATCGGAGTCACATCAGTGATATTCGTGATACGGAAACCAGCCGCATTTAATGCACGGATAGTTGACTCACGACCAGGACCCGGTCCTTTTACCATAACTTCCAAGTTCTTTAAGCCGAATTCTTTTTACAACTTTCAGCACAACGTTCTGCAGCAACTCTGTGCAGCAAACGGTGTAGATTTTTCGAGAACCACGGAAACCTGAACCACCAGCAGTTTGCCCATGCTAAGGCATTACCTTGACGGTCAGTAATAGTAACGATTGTATTATTGAAAGATGCGTGAATATGTGCAACGCCATCTACAACTTGTTTTTACACGTTTACGTGCACGAACTGGTGTTTTTGCCATCTTAATTTACCCCGACTATTTTTGATCGGCTTTACGAGGACCCTTTACGGGTACGCGCATTAGTTTTAGTACGTTGACCACGTACAGGTAAACTCACGACGATGACGTAAACCACGATAACAACTCTAAGTCTCATTAGACGTTTGATGTTCAGTGTTACTCACGACGTAAGTCACCTTCAACGGTAAATTTACCAACTTCGTCACGCAGTTTATCAATCTGCTCTTCAGACAATTCGCTGATCTTAACATCTTCAGCAATACCCTGCAGAAGCACAAATGCTTTTTAGAACGAGTTTTACCAATGCCATAAATTGCAGTTAAAGCAATCACAGCGTGTTTGTGATCAGGAATGTTAATGCCTGCAATACGGGCCACTATGCACTCCTATTGTTAACTAATTTGACACTCTGATCTTGAAAAGCCCTGTTTTCAGGATACTCAAACAAAGTGTCAAGGAAATAAATGAGCTGAGTAGTATAATTACTCAACCGCTTCTGCAAGAAAAAAATATCAATTAACCTTGACGTTGTTTGTGCTTAGGATCACTACAAAGTACACGAACAACTCCTTCGCGTTTCACAACTTTACAGTTACGACATAATTTCTTAACGGATGCACGAACTTTCATTGCTTATCCTTTTTATATAAATGGGCTATTGCCCAAAACCTCTAAGGTTTGCTTTTTCAGCGCAGATTCATATTTAGTCGACATTAGATGACTTTTGAATCTGAATGATGAAATCCATAATTACCACTACAACAATCAGTAAAGATGTACCACCAAAAATAAAACTGCACATTCCACGCTGACGTCGTAACATAAGGAACCAAACACACGAACGTAACATAAAGACCACTGATTAGTGTAAGTCTAGTCATGATTTTTATCAATATATCGAGATGTTTGTTCCCCTGGTCTAATTCCAGGTATAAATGCACCAGATTTTTCAAATTATCTGCGGTATCTCTCGGATTATATTGCATTGCAGTATACTAAAGAAGATAATTGCTGCAGCATACACAGCAAGTACAAAGGTTGACCTGGATGTAGTAGCATTGACAAATCAGTTAACCATTCTAAGTTAGAACTTTGCCCAAACCACTGAGTCAATGTCGCAGGAAAAGAATTATGCTCGATGCAAAAATTGCTGGTATAACGCCTGCCATATTAACTTTTAGTGGTAGGTGAGTTGAATGACCACCCAAAATTTGTCTACTCCTGCTGACGCTTTGCATATTCAACTTTAATCCTTCTCTGTCCTCTCTCAACAAAGACAACAAAGTAAGTCACCGCAAATACAATAACAGCGATTAAAAGAAGAACCAAAACATGCATTTGACCAAGACGCGCTTGCTCAATCGTTTGACCGATTGCAGCAGGCAATCCTGCTACAATACCTGCAAAAATAATTAAAGAAATACCGTTACCTATACCTCGTTCAGTAATTTGCTCGCCTAGCCACATTAAGAACATAGTTCCCGTTACTAAACTGATTACAGCCGTAAAATAGAACCCGAATCCTAAATTTGGGACAAGGCCAGGTAACATATTAGGTAATCCAGTTGAAATTCCTACAGCCTGTAATGTAGCAAGTACAACTGTGGAATAACGTGTATATTTGCTAATTTTACGACGACCAGACTCACCTTCTTTTCTTAATTCTGCAAGCGCCGGATGAACTGTTGCTAATAATTGAATAATAATTGATGCCGAAATATAAGGCATAATCCCCAATGCAAAAATTGAGGCTCGGCTCAATGCACCACCAGAAAACATATTAAACATGTCAATGATGGTGCCTTTTTGTTGTTCAATTAACTGAGCTAATACAGCGGCATCTATACCAGGAACCGGAATGAATGACCCAATTCGGAAAACAATAAGTGCGCCTAAAACAAACAATAATCTACGCTAAGCTCACCTGTACCGCCTTGAGTACTTCTAGCTTGATAACCTGGTTGTTTAGCCATTAACTATTCCTCGATTGAACCACCAGCAGCTTCAATTATTGCACGAGCACCTTTAGTAACACACGTAAACCGCGAATAACTAATTTAGTATTAAGTTCACCCGCCAAAAATAACTTTGGCAAACTTAATATCTTTTAGTTAGAAGATTCCTGCTTTTTAATGTTTCTAAAGTTACAATGCCACTCCAATTTTATTCAAATCGTCTAAACGAACTTCTGCTGTAACTGCTGCTTTCGTTGAGGTAAAACCAAATCTTTTGGTAAACGACGATATAAAGGCATTTCGGCCACCTTCGAAACCTCGACGAACACCGCCACCGGTACGAGATTTTTGTCCTTTATGACCACGCGCACCAGTTTTACCCAAACCAGAACCAATACCACGACCAAGACGTTTTAGCACTATGCTTAGCACCCTCAGCCGGAGATAGAGTATTTAAACGCATCTATTACTCCTCCACTTTAACCATATATGAAACCTGGTTAATCATTCCACGTACTGCTGGACTATCAACTAACTCAACAGTATGATGCATATGGCGAAGACCAAGACCACGTAGTGTAGCTTTATGCTTTGGTAAACGAGCAATAGAACTACGAACTTGTGTTACTTTAATAGTTTTAGCCATTATCAATTACCCCAAAATTTCATCAACAGATTTACCACGTTTAGCAGCAACCATTTCTGGTGATTTTCATATTTGCTAAAGCATCAATCGTAGCACGAACAACGTTGATTGGATTAGTTGAACCATAAGCTTTTTGATAATACATTACGTACACCTGCTACTTCTAGCACTGCACGCATTGCACCACCGGCGATGATACCAGTACCCTCACCAGCAGGTTGCATAAAAACACGTGAACCAGTATGAGTCCCCTTAACAGGATGTTGTAATGTACCTCGTTAAAAGCCACATTAATCATGTTACGACGTGCTTTTTCCATTGCTTTTTTGAATAGCCGCTGGAACTTCACGTGCTTTACCATATCCAAAACCCACACGGCCATTACCATCGCCTACTACAGTTAATGCAGTAAAACTCATGATACGACCACCTTTTTATAGTTTTAGATACGCGGTTTACCGCAATTAGCTTTTCTTGCAGTTCACTAGTTTGTTTTTTTCGATGTTTGCCATCTCAAATTACCCTCAATTAGAACTGTAGACCAGCTTCACGAGCAGCATCCGCTAGAGACTGGATACGGCCGTGATATTTAAAACTGAACGGTCAAAAGCGACATCTTTAACGCCTTTTGCCAATGCTCTTTCTGCTACAATTTTACCTACAACAGCCGCAGCATCTTTTATTACCGGTATATTTCACTTGCTCACTAATTGCCTTTTTCAACAGTTGAAGCAGCAGCAAGCACTTCTGAACCGTTTGGTGCGATTACTTGTGCATAAATATGACGTGGAGTACGGTGAACAACCAAACGAGTTACACTCTTGCTCTCATCATGTGACGCGCACGAGCTGCACGACGGATACGAGCTGATTTCTTATCCATAGTGTTACCTTTAATTATTTCTTCTAGCTTCTTTCATACGTACCACTTCATCAGCGTAACGTACCCTTTTACCCTTATACGGTTCTGGGCGACGATAAGCGCAGATATCTGCAGCAACTGACCAGATCAACTGTTTATCTGAACCTTTCAAAACAATTTCAGTTTGAGGAAGGGCACTCAGCAGTAATCCCTGCAGGTAAAACATGTCAACGGGGTGGAGAAAAATCCAAGACTTAAAGCAACAGCATTTCCTTTAATTTGAGCTCTATAACCTACACCTACTAATCTGTAGTTTTCTTGTAAATCCTTCAGTAACACCAATAACCATAGAATTAATCTAGTGCTCTAGCAGTACCTGACTGTGCATTACCACCTTCAACACCTTCACGCGGTGAAAAATGTTAATTCATTGTTTTCATGTTTAACTTCTACTGAATGATGAATAGAGCGAGATAACTCACCATTTTTCCTTTAATTGTTAGTAACTGTCCGTTAAGTTTTTACCCTCAACGCCGGCAGGAATACTAACAGGTGCTTTTGCAACACGAGACATTTTCCTACCTCTCCTATTAGTTACATAACAAATGATCTCACCGCCTAAACCAGCCTGGCGAGCTGCGCGGTCAGTCATTACACCTTTGGATGTAGATACAATAGCAATACCCAAACCACCCATTACTTTGGTAATTCGTCTTTACGTTTATAAATACGTAAACCAGGGCGACTGATACGCTGAATGCTTTCTACAACCGGTTTTTCCTTGGAAATATTTTAATGTAATTTCCAGTTCAGGGTTTTTACACCTTCAACTACTTTTTAACGCTCTCGATATAACCTTCGTCAGCTAATACATTGGCAATTGCCACTTTTAGCTTGGATGAAGGCATACTGATCGCAACTTTATTCGCAGCTTCGACCGTTACGAATACGGGTCAACATATCTGCGATAGGATCTCTGTATACTCATTGTGCTTTTACTCCGATTCCAAATTAAAGTGGTAAATTACCAACTTGCTTTTCTTAAGACCCGATTTCACCGCATGCAGCTTCACGAACCTTAATACGGCTTAAACCAAACTTACGAAGAACGCCATGAGGACGTCCAGTTTGACGACAACGGTTACGTTGACGACTAGGGCTAGAATCACGTGGTAAAGTTTGCAACTTTAACACTGCATTCCAACGATCTTCGTCAGAGGCATTAACGTCAGAAATAATCTTTTTCAACTCCACACGTTTAGCATAGAATTTTTCAGCCAATTTCACGCGCTTCACATCGCGTGCTTTCATTGATTGTTTAGCCATTTTGTAACCTGCCTTACTTACGGAATGGGAAATTAAAGGCAGCCAATAGTGCTCGACCTTCTTCATCATTCTTAGCTGTAGTGGTAATAGTAATATCTCAAAACCACGCACGATCTCACTTTATCATAGTCGATTTCAGGGAAGATGATTTGCGTCACGCACACCCATACTGTAATTTCCACGACCATCAAAATGATTTCGCACTTAAACCGCGGAAGTCACGAATACGTGGAACAGCAATTGTAATTAAAACGTTCTAAAACTCCCACATACGTTCGCCACGTAGTGTCACTTTACAACCGATTGGATATCCCTGACGGATTTTAAAGCCGGCAACAGATTTACGGGCTTTAGTAATTAAAGGTTTTTGACCACCAATCGCCGCCAGATCAGCAACCGCATTATCTAGCAATTTTTGTCGGTCAATGCTTCACCCACACCCATATTTAGGGGTTATCTTTTCGATTCGTGGGACTTGCATGACAGATGAGTAGTTGAATTTAGTTTTCAATTCATTTACTACTTGATCTCTGCTAGTAATCAGTGCAGTTTCGCCATCGCATTACTCCAGTTTATTATTAAATACTCATTATTAGATTTGAAGAAACGTACTTTTTACCATCTTCAAATCTAAAACCTACACGGTCAGCTTTATTTGTTGTCGGGTTAAAGATCGCAACGTTTGAAACATCAATCGCAGCTTCTTTTCACTAAACCACCTTCTTTACCTAAAGCAGGTACTGGTTTTTCAGTGTTTAGTGATAATATTCACACCTTCAACAATCACTTTACCATTAGATAACACTTTTTGTTATTTTTACCGCGCTTACCTTTGCTTTTGCCGAGTGAGCACAATTACTTTCATCATTTTGACGGATTTTGCAGCCATTACATTCTCCTTATAGTACTGGAGCTAAAGAAATGATCTTCATGAATTTCTCAGAACGAAGTTCACGAGTCACTGGTCCAAAAATACGAGTACCGATTGGTTGCTCAGTGTTATTGTTTAAAAATTACACAAGCGTTACCATCGAAACGAATAACTGATCCATCTGGGCGACGAACACCCTTCTTGGTGCGCACAACAACCGCTTTTTAATACATCACCTTTTTAACTTTACCGCGTGGAATTGCTTCTTTTACAGTAACTTTGATGATATCGCCAATAGCAGCATAACGACGGTGCGATCCACCTAGAACCTTGATACACATTACGCTGCGAGCGCCTGAATTATCAGCAACATCCAGCATAGTCTGTTCTTGGATCATATTAGTGCTCCGTTAAATTAAAAACCACCCTTTACGGGACGAACTCTATCCGATACATGAAAGTGTGTGTGACGGAGAGTGGCGAGTTTAGCAAAATTATAAATGAAAAGCAATGAAATTTTTGCTTATAACAAGAGCGTTTATCTTAATAAGATTAAAATTTTATGAATGATTTTATAACAACTTCCTTAGAGGGAAGTGAGGTCAAAATTTAAATTATTTTAGAAAACAAAAGCCAACAGTTTTCACTGTTGGCTTTAATTTATTCTTTATAATTAATTAAGCAATTACTGCTTTTTCAACTACACGAACTAAAGTCCATGACTTAGTTTTAGAAATTGGGCGACATTCGCGAACTTCTACTAAATCACCTAATTTAGCCTCGTTATTTTCATCGTGCACATGTAACTTGGTTGTACGACGGATAAACTTACCATAAAGTGGGTGTTTAACCTCACGTTCAATCGCAACAACGAAAGATTTTTCCATCTTGTCGCTTACTACACGACCTCTTGCACGCCACGAATTTTATCAGTCATTACTCACCCGCCTTTTCGGTTAGAACAGTTTTTACTGAGTGCAATGCTACGACGCACTTGTTTTAACTGATGGGTTTGTTGAAGCTGACTGGTGGCTGCTTGCATACGCAACTTGAATTGTTCACCTAAAAGGTTTACTAATTCAGCATTCAGCTCTTCAACACTTTTTGTACGTAATTCCTGAGCTTTCATTACATCACCGTCTTAGTTACGAAAGTGGTCTTTAACCGGCAATTTAGCAGCTGCTAATGCAAACGCTTCTCTCGCGATCTCTTCAGACACACCATCCATTTCATAGAGAACTTTTACCCGGTTGGATTAAGGCTACCCAGTACTCAACGTTACCTTTACCTTTTACCCATACGGACTTCTAATGGTTTTTCAGTAATTGGTTTATCTGGGAATACACGAATCCAGATTTTACCTTGACGTTTTACTGCACGGAGTCATCGCACGACGAGCGGCCTCAATTTGACGCGCAGTTAAACGACCACGACCAACTGCTTTTAAACCGAAAGTACCGAAGCTACTTCTGTACCACCCGCGATACCACGGTTACGGCCTTTGTGAACTTTACGGAATTTTGTACGTTTTGGTTGCAACATTTAGCGATTCTCCTTACTTACGACCTTTACCGCGCGGAGCCTTTTAGGCTTGTCGGCAGGTTGTTGTTCCGGTTGCGCTAGCGCAGCCATTCCACCAAGAATCTCACCTTTGAAGATCCATACTTTAACGCCAATTACGCCGTATGTAGTATGAGCTTCTGCAGTGTTATAGTCGATGTCCGCACGCAATGTATGTAGAGGCACGACCTTCACGATACCATTTCAGAACGAGCAATTTTCAGCACCGCCTAAACGACCGCTAACTTCAACTTTGATACCTTTAGCGCCTAAACGCATTGCATTTTGTACCGCTTTCTTCATAGCACGACGGAACATTACACGACGTTCTAATTGTGAAGCGATGCTATCTGCAACTAATTTTGCATCTAATTCAGGTTTTTCACTCAGCGATGTTGATTTGAGCAGGAACACCGGCAATTTTTGCCACTGCATTACGCAATTTCTCAACATCTTCACCTTTCTTACCAATTACGATACCAAGGAGCTGTGTGAATAGTAACACGAATACTTTTTGCAGGACGCTCAATAGTGATACGTGAAACTGAAGCATCTCGCCAATTCTTTATTTAAGAACTGACGTACTTTTGAAATCGCCTTCAAGATTGTTGGCGAAATCTGTGTATTCGCAAACCAAGTAGAGCTCCAAGGTTTTACAATACCTAGGCGAATACCATGTGGATGTACTTTTTGACCCATTGTTATTCCTCTACGATTAACGATCCGACACAACCACAGTAATGTGGCTTGTACGTTTTTAAAAATACGATCTGCGTCGACCTTTAGCACGTGGCATAACACGTCTCATGCTTGGACCTTCATCTACGAAAATCTTCGCAACTTTAAGATCATCGATATCTGCACCGTCATTGTGCTCAGCATTTGCAATAGCGGATTCAAGAACCTTCACTAAAGCTGCTGCTTTTTATTAGTATAAGTAAGAATTTCTAGTGCTTGAGCAACTTTCTTACCACGGATTAAATCCGCAACTAAACGAGCTTTTTGCGCTGAAGTGCGAGCGTAACGATGTTTTGCTATAGTTTCCATCTTTTACCCCTTTACTTCTAGCTTTCTTATCCGCAGCGTGACCGCGGTAAGTACGAGTCGGTGCAAATTCACCTAATTTATGACCAATCATTTCATCAGATACATAAACAGGAACATGCTGACGACCATTATGGACTGCGATGGTCAATCCGATCATTGAAGGAATGATCATTGAACGACGGGACCAAGTTTTAATTGGTTTTTATCCCTGCTTTCCACCGCCTTCTCTACCTTCTTCAACAAGTGTAGGTCAAGGAAAGGACCTTTCTTGAGAGAACGTGGCATGGCTTATCCTCTTATTTAATTAAAATTATTTACCACGACGACGTACGATAAATTTATCGGTACGTTTGTTATGGCGAGTTTTTCTTACCTTTGGTTTGAACGCCCCAAGGTGTTACTGGGTGTTTACCAAAGTTACGACCTTCACCACCACCGTGTGGGTGATTCACGGGTTCATTGCTGTACCACGAACTGTAGGGCGTACGCCTCTCCAACGACTAGCACCAGCTTTACCCAATACGCTGAAGCATATGTTCAGAGTTGCCTACTTCACCGATGGTTGCAGAACACTCAGCTAATACTTTACGCATCTCACCAGAACGAAGACGTAAGTCACATAGTTACCTTCACGGGCAATGATCTGTACATAAGCACCGGCAGAACGGGCAATTTGACCGCCTTTTGCCAGGTTTTAATTCAACGTTATGTACGGTAGAACCAACCGGGATATTACGCATTGGTAATGAGTTACCAACTTTAATCGGCGCATGTGCACCCGCTTGGATTTGATCACCTGCAGATAAACCTTTAGGGTGCTAAGATATAACGACGTTCACCATCTTTATAAAGCACTAAAGCAATATTTGCAGAACGATTCGGATCGTATTCTAAACGCTCAACAACACCAGGAACATCTAATTTATTACGTTTAAAATCAACTAAACGATAGTGTTAGTTTATGACCGCCACCAATGTGACGAGTAGTAATACGACCATAGTTGTTACGACCACCGGTTTTTAGATTTAGTATCTAAAAGTGCAGCGAAAAGGTTTACCTTTGTGCAATCCAGGGTTAACGACTTTTAACAACATGACGACGACCAGCGGAGGTCGGCTTACATTTTAACGATAGCCATTATCTTCTACTCCTCCGTAATTACTCTGCTGCGCCTTCAACAAAGTCCAAAGATTGGCCTTCTTGAAGTGTAACATAAGCTTTTTCCAGTCACTGCGACGTCCAATCTTAGCACCACGGCGTTTAGTTTTACCTTTCACCACAACTGGTACGAACAGAATCCACTTTCACTTCAAAAAGTTGCTCTATTGCATTAGCAATTTCTACTTTATTTTGCATCTAAAGCCACTTTTGAAAACGATAGTGTTTTGACTTCTCAGCGTTATTTGTTGCTTTTCTCAGAGACATGTGGTGCTTTAAGCACTTTTTAGCAAACGTTCTTGACTCATGCTAACATCTCCTCAATTTGCTTCACAGCATCCACAGTTACAACTACTTTATTGAAAGCAATTAAACTTACCGATCGATACTCTTGAGCATCACGAACGTCTACTTTGTATAAGTTGCGTGCTGCCAAGAATAGGTTTTCATCTAAACTTGCTGTGATAATTAACACATCTTCAAGTGCTAATTCTTTTTAATTTTTGTACTAAAACTTTAGTTTTTGGGCATCAATTTGAATTTCTCAACAACCACTAAAACGATCTTGACGAACTAATTCGGAAAGAATGCTCTTAATTGCACCACGGTACATTTTCTTGTTCACTTTTTGGCTGTGATCTTGTGGTTTCGCTGCGAAGGTGACACCACCTGAACGCCAGATTGGGATTTAATATCACCGGAACGAGCGCGACCTGTACCTTTTTGACGCCAAGGTTTTTACCTGAACCGGACACTTCAGCACGAGTTTTTGAGCACGAGAACCTTGACGGGCACCTGCTGCATAAGCAACAACAACTTGGTGAATCAACGCTTCGTTAAACTCACGTCCGAAGGTAGTTTCAGAAACAGTGAGTGCATTAGCACCCTACAACTTGTAATTCCATCTCTATCTCCCAGACTATGCTTTTAACTGCCGGCTTAACGATAACATCACTACCGGTAGCACCAGGAACAGCACCTTTAACTAAGTAGTAATTTACGCTCAGCATCTACACGAACAACTTCAAGTGATTGAACGGTTACACGTTCATTACCTAAGTGTCCTGCCATTTTTACCTTTAAACACACGACCCGGAGTTTGGTTTTGACCAATAGAACCAAGGACACGATGTGATAAAGAGTTACCATGGGTAGCATCTTGAGTACGGAAGTTCCAACGTTTAACACCACCTTGGAAACCTTTACCTTTAGAAGTACCGGTAACATCGACTTTTTAACATCTGCGAAGATGTCAACATTGATTTCTTGACCTAAAGTGAATTCTTCACCTTCGGTACGAAATTCTATAAAACCGCGACCGGCTTCAACACCGGCTTTTCACGAAATGACCAGCTTCAGGCTTAGTTACACGGCTGGCTTTTTAGAACCAGTAGTAACTTGAACTGCAGTATAGCCATCGTTTTCAAGAGTTTTAACTTGAGTTACGCGGTTGGCTTCGATTTCGATAACAGTAACCGGTACAGACACGCCATCTTCATTGAAGATACGGGTCATACCGACTTTACGACCGACTAAACCAATCATTGTAATAACCTCTTAATTAACTCTAGGCTGATCTCGCACGTCAACGCCGGCAGCTCGTCTAAACGCATTAATGCATCAACAGTTTTTCTGTTGGCTCAACAATATCAACTAAACGTTTGTGAGTACGGATTTCATATTGGTCACGCGCATCTTTATTTACGTGTGGAGAAATCAATACTGTGAAACGCTCTTTACGGGTTGGTAAAGGAATTGGGCCACGAACTTGTGCACCAGTACGTTTAGCTGTTTCAACGATCTCCGCTGTAGATTGATCGATCAAACGATGATCAAATGCTTTTAAGACGGATTCGGATTCTTTGGTTCTGCATGAGACCAGAGCTCCAATAAATTTAGCTAATAAAAACTAACACCATCATCAAACTCTTACATCAGGAACAACAAGAAAAGGGAGGTGCAAGCTACCTGTTTATATAGTCCCCAAATCGGGAACATTGTTAGTGTTACTCTATCGCAACACCCGTTTAATAAATGATTACACTAAACGGCTTCTATAAAAAGCTCGCAAATTCTACTGAAACCCATTACGCTTTGCAAGTATTTTCTATATTTATCATTACCTAAAAGTGCGGCCAGTTTGCTCAATAAAAACGCGCCCCCAAAACAACCGCACTTTTTAGCGTCTTATAAGGGTAGCTCGGTGGTGTTTTTGATGGTTTTTAGGAAACTTCAGATTTGAGGGTTTTGATGCCGATATTTTTGGTGAGGTAGGTGTTTTTGATGGTATTGAATTGGTCTAAATCGGCAACGCACATTTTTAGCAGAAAAAATCATAGCTCCCTCGCCATTAAATGGCATTCAATACTTGTAGGGATTAATTTTTATCTCAAAAATGAACCGCTCTTTTTAGTTCCGGATCCTCTCATGTTCCTTGAACATAAACGGTTAAATTGCAATTCACTTTTTCGGATTTAATAAAGCAACATAGCCATCAATCACGCCATTTTCTTCTAAACTATTCACACGGCGCAAACAGGCGGAGTTAGAAAGGCCAACTTCTTCGCTAATTCGTTTATTTTGTAACTCGCCCATTACGCTGCAGAGCTTTCAAGATACGCGTATCAATGTTATCAAATAGTTTCTTTAGCATGAAAAATCCTTTTTAGAAAGAATAAAACGTGTAATTGAGTAACAAGATCACCTATAAAAAGTCTGTGTTATAGGTGGTCTTTATGACAGAGGTATTTAAACGCCTATATAAAGAAACTTGAATAACCACAGGATTGATCCAATCACTAGCAAACAGCCAATCATCGGCATAACGAATTTCACCCACTTGTTAAACGGAATATGTAACATTTGCAAGGTAACCAATACCAAACCTGTCGGTGCCAAGAATAACATAGCGTATTGTCCCCAGTTATAGGCGAAACCACAATGTCACGCGGATACCCACCGCATCGGCAAGCGGCGCTATAATCGGCATGGAAAGCACCGCCAAACCTGAGGAAGACGGCACGATAAGCCCCAAGAAGATGAAGACCACCAATTGACCGAGAATAAAGACGCCACCCGGCATACCACTGACCAAGTTGGACATATAATCTAAAATGGTGTCGGAAATCATGCCTTGTCTCAAGTACCAAGTTCACACCGCGCGCCAGACCGATAATCAAAGATACGCTGACCAATCTGGAGGCCCCTTCGGTGAAAAGATTCCACAATATCTTTTTCTTTCAATCCACTAATAAACATGATGATAATAGTAATGGCTAAGAACGATGCAGCTATTTGTGGAAACCACCAGCCACCGACCATCACGCCCCAAATCATGACAGGGAAAGCAATACAGAAAAGGATTAAGATGATTTTTCGTCTTAAAAGTAAACTCAAGTACGATGTTTGGATCAAAGTCTTTCATATAACGATGATAAAAACTCGTCCTTATCTTCATAAGTATAGGAAAAACTCGGATCGGCTTTAACTTTTCTTACAGTACCAATATAAGTAAGCACACACAAGCCGCCCCTAACACCTAAAACTGATAGTGCGGAATCCAACCTCGGTAAATTGAATACCGGCAGCATTGGAGGCACAACAACGGAGAATGGATTAATCGAGTGGAAAATGCCGTTCCCATGGAAGCGGCTAAGAAAATGGCGCTAACGCAAACGATTGCATCATAACCCAAAGCCAAAAACACCGGTACCAAAATAGGGATAAAATCGGCTTTTCTTCGATACCGCAAGTGGTTCCGCCCAATACCATCAACACGGAAACACTGAATACAATCATAAATTCATTGCCTTTCGTGCGTCGCGCTCAGCCATTAACCCCGCGTTAAACGAGGCTCGTTCTATTAATGACCCCTATCATACCGCCCAGTACGAAAATGAACACCATCACATCCACGGCTCTATGGTTCCTTCCACCACGCTGATAGGAATATCTTTGATACCTTCGTAATGTTGTTCAACATGTTGATGAAGTACCTGGAATAGCGATAGGTTTTTGATTACACCCTCGGTGAAATTCGTCAGTTTAATTTTTGATATTGAGATTATTGAGGGTTTCTTCAGTGGCCGGATAAGTTTTGTCTTGCTCGCCGTGTGGTTTTTACCACAAATACTTTTACGGTCATATTATAAGTCAATTTAGAATATGAACCTGATGGGATGTAATGTTAATCCCACAGCAAGGATTAAAATAAGGAATAAAATGCTAAACGCTGATGGGAAATTGAAAGTCTTTTTGATTAGACGCTTCCATAACAGACTCCTTTCGATACAACAGTTTTTGTTTAGCAAGTCGGCATAACACATTATGCCGTTATACCGACCGCGCATCTCTACTTTGAACTGCTGACATTCTCAAAGTATTTTACTTATTGTATACATCGTTAGCGAATAGTAGAAATTTCCGTCGCCTTCTGCGTAATACGGGTACCCGCCTTGCCTTTCACAATGTCCACAATATCGGAAAGCGAACTGATCACAGCATCTTTTGCCCGTGTTGCGTGCAAAGTTAACTGCTGCTTGCACCTTCGGTCCCATAGAACCGGCCGCAAAGCCCATCTTTTTCAATCTCATCCGGTGGTGCTAATGCAATGGCTTTTTGTGTCGGTTTCCCCAGTCCACGAAGGTGGCAGACACGTCGGTAGCGATAATGAATAAATCCGCATCCAAGTTTTTCGGCATAGCGCGGAACATAAATCCTTATCGATAACCGCCTCTACGCCTTTGCAGATTATGTTGTTCATCATAATAAGTCGGAATACCGCCACCACCGGCGCAGATAACAATACTGCCTTTTTCCAACAACCATTTAACCGGACGAATCTCGAAAAATCCGTTTTGGCAATCGGACTCTGGCACAACGCGACGATACTTTGTCGCCGTCTTGTGCTATGCTCCAGTTTTTCTCTTTGCCAACCGTTCTGCTCTTCTTTTGAATATACCGGGCCTATCGGTTTGGTTGGATTTTTAAAGGCCGGATCATTAATATCTACTTCTACTTGTGAAAGCAAAAGTCGCAAATGGCACTTCAAAAAGGAACCAGATTTCCCAGTTCTTGTTGAATCATATAACCAATCATGCCCTACAGACTCCGCCCCTAACACGTCTAACGGATAAGTCGGAACATCTGTAAGCCGCCCCTTGTAAGCGCTAACAGACCTACTTTGCGGGCCGTTGCCGTGTGCAATGACCAATTCATTATTAGGATAAATTTTTGGCGATTTGTTCACACGCAATACGCACATTTAATCGCTGGTTTTCAGCAGTCAGCGGCTCGCCGCGACGCAATAGGAGCATTTCCGCTCAATGCAATAACAATTCTCATATGCCACCTCTTAAATTAAGCTGGAATAAAGTACGGCTTTAATGGTGTGCATGCGGTTTTTCCGCTTGTTCAAACGCCACATTCATCGGAGATTCAAAGACATCTTCGGTGACTTCAATACCGTTTGCCAATTCAGGGTATTTTTCCGCAATTTGACGACCCACTTTGGTTTTCGCTGTTATGGAACGCCGGCAAACAGTGCATAAATTTTACTTTTGGATTACCCGTACGTTTCATCAATTCAGGGTAACTTGATATGGCAATAATAATTTAATACGTTCGCCCCACGTTTCTAGCGGTTCACCCATGGAAACCCATACGTCGGTGTGCACGAAATCTACATCTTTTCACTGCTTTATCAATATCATCGGTGACGGTAATACGTGCGCCACTTTGTTTTTGCAAAAGCCTTCACACATGTCTACTAAAGTTCCGCATCCGGCAATAAGGCTTTTTGGTCCCACAAATACGGACATCCATGCCTAATTTTAGCGCCGATTACAATAAAGAATTCCCCATGTTATTACGCGCATCACCGATATACACATATCTGATTTCACTTTAATGGTTTATCGCAGTTTTTCAATCATGGTTAACACGTCTGCCAACATTTGGGTCGGTGGAATTCGTCAGTTAAGCCATTAAATACAGGGTACGCCGGCATATTCGGCCAATCTCGTCCACAATTTCTTGTTTGAAACCGCGATATTCAATTGGCGTCGTACATTCTGCCTAACACTCGGGCAGTGTCTTTCATACTTTCTTTATGGCCGATTTGAGAAGAGTTTGGATCGATGTAGGGTCACTTGCGCGCCTTGGTCATAAGCAGCAACTTCAAAAAGCGCAGCGGGTTCTCGTGGAAGTTTTTCAAAAATTAACGCAATATTTTTACCTTTTTAATTTTTAGTTGTTCAGTGCCGGCATATTTCGCCTGTTTTAAATCACGGGATAAATCTAACAAATATTTGATTTCACGTTCTGAGTGATTGACAAGACTTAATAAGTGTCTATTTTTAAGATTGAAAGCCATAATAACTCCTTGAATGTGATGAATTTATTGATGTTTATTCGACATACGACCCACAGCATTGCAGAATGCCATTGTTTTTAAGAGAAGCCCCAATAAATATAGTTGCTAATTTTCTACTCAAGTGTAAAGATTTTTGAATTTATGAGCTAACAACTCCCTTTTTATTGGTATAAAAATTCTGCTTTAGCAATTTATAAGCAACAAAAATCCTCAATGAGGAAAGATCGAACGTAATGGACGCTTTTCATCACCTTTTTACGCCATGCCAACCGCCAAAGTGCGGTATGTTTTTACACAAGAAATTACGCCAAAGTTACCGAATCTCTCACAAAACCGTTGAATCTTTTCCTGCCTCACTCAATCGGCGCGGCGCTCGTCTCCTATTTTCCTTTCAGGGTTTTGCCAGAATTGGCTGATTTAGGATTGGCATGGAACGCCTATTGGACACAGCGCTACCCGCTTGCTGTGTGGTCTCGTTTTGCCAAGCGGCTTGGCATTGTTGACATGGTTTGTAGCGAAGCACACACCCTATGTAGGAGGCGGCGGTATCCCGCAAGTCATCGCCTCTATCAGCTTGCCCAATCATGCCGATAAACATCGCTTAGTCGCCTTCGGACAAACCCTGTGGAAAATTTCCCTCAACTTTTTCTTGCCATGCTCATTGCGCGTCTGTTGGGCGAAGGGCCGTCCGTACAAGTGGGTGCGGCAGTAGTGTTATGGTGGGTAATATTTGTCGTCGATACGGTATCGCATTTAACGGATTAACGGCCAACGAGCTCGCTGGCACGGGAGCTGCCGGCGGTTTTGGCTGCTGCATTTAACGCGCCCCTGGCCGGTGTCATTTTTGCAATTGAAGAACTGACGTGGTGTATTACTACGCTGGGAACGGCGCGTATTATTAGGCGTGCTGGCGGCGGGCTTTATTTTAGTAGCCATCGACGGCAATAACCCCTTACTTTCCGAAATATCACGGTGCCACCGATATTCCTTACCTATATTTATGGGTCTTGCTGTGCGGCTTAGTCGGCGGTGTGTTTCCGGCGGTATTCTTCGCCCGTTTATTGGCAAAAGGCATTGCCGGTACATTGCTCTGCTATTTTTCCGTCATGGCGTTCATCGCCACCCAATTATTACCGCTTTTATTTTAGGTCTGATTTTGACCGCACTTGGTGTTTACACTCAAGGACAAACCTACGGCACAGGCTATCATGTTGTTACCCAAGCTTTGGACGGAGAAGCGCCACAACCAGATATCGGTATCATGGGAAAATTATTCGCCACGGTAGGCTCTTATTGACGGTATCGCAGGGGATTTTCACCCTTCCTTAACCATCGGTGCAGGCTTAGGCGTACAAGTGGCCTCCTTCAGCGACGACTTAATAGACCAACGGTTACTCGTGTTGCTTTGCATGGCAGCTTTTTAGCCGGTGCTACCCAATCACCGGTCACCGCCAGCGTCATCGTGATGGAAATGACGGGCTGCCAACCGGTGCTTATTTCGCTATTGATTTGCTGTCTGATTTCCTCCATTATTTCACGCCAATTTAGTCCAAAGCCGTTCTACCATTTTTGCGGCGGGGCGTTTTCGCCATCGGATTCAAGAAGAAATGCAAAAAGACAGGGAAGGAAAGTTCATAAAAATGCCCCAAAATCAACCGCACTTTTTATCGCGGCCGCTGTTGCCGCCCCTATGTTGATTGGACAACGCGCCATTGCCGTTATTTTCATCGCCAATTTTTCCCGCCACGCCTTGCTTTTACACGGAAACATGGTGACTGCACAGGCCATCATTCACGCCACAACATGATCACCTTGACTTTGATGCGGCAGAACATCCCGTGGCATTACAGCTCGGCGGTAGCGACCCTGCACAACTGAAACATTGCGCCCAATTGGCGGAACAGCGCGGCTACTCAAGAAATCAACCTCAACGTTGGTTGTCCTTCCGACCGTGTGCAAAACGGCATGTTCGGCGCTTGCTTAATGGCAAAACCGAACTTAGTTGCCGAATGCGTCCAACAAATGCAAAAGTGCGGGTGCAAATTCCGTCACCGTGAAAAACCCGTATCGGTATTGATGATTTTGACAGCTATGATTTTTCTTTTTATAATTTTTGTACAAACCGTCAAACAGGTCGGTTGCCGAGAATTCATCGTCCATGCGCGTAAAAGCCTGGCTTTCCCGGCCTAAGCCCAAAAACAAATCGCGAAATCTCCACCGTTGGATTACGAACGGGTATATCAACTAAAACGGGATTTCGATTTACTCATCAGCATTAACGGTGGAATCAAAAACGATTGAGGAAATACAACAGCACTTGCAGCGTGGACGGTGTCATGGTGGGACGTGAAGCCTATCAAAATCCATCGCTACTCGGTCATATCGATCAGGCACCGTCTGATCCTAACGCGCCAATCATTACGCGCCAAACGCCACGTAGCAAGGATGTTGCCTTACATTGAAAAGCCAACTCAGCCAAGGCGTCTATCTCAACCATCATCGTTCGCCATATGCTCGGCGCTTTCCAAAACTGCAAAAGGCGCCCGTCAATGGCGCTCGGTATTGCTTGAAAATGCTTATAAAGAAGGTGCGGGAGTTGAGGTGGTGGAAACTGCATTAGGCTTTTGTGAAGAGTAAAAGTGCGTTGAAATTTCCAACCTTTTTCGTACGCTTTCTAGCATAGGCTTTTAATAAACTAATTATGAATAAAAAGGCACGCGTTAAGAACACGCACCATCAATATGTTCATCAAGCATCTGCAAAATAAAAGTGCGATGGGGTTTTAGAAACATTTTTAAAACCACCGCACTTTTCATTTTAAATTAAAGAATGTGTTTGATATTCTTCTAACATTTCTTTCGGCCAGACACTGGATTGCACTTCGCCGATATGTTTTTGCGTAATAACAACATTGCCAAACGAGATTGGCCGATACCGCCGCCAATACTTAACGGCAATTTGCCTTGCAACAATTCTTGGTGCCAGTCCATGTTGAGACGATCTTCATCGCCGGTTAAGCTTACTTGTAAACGTAATGCTGCTTCATCAACGCGAATACCCATAGAAGACAAAGCTCAAAAGGCTTTTTCCGAGTTGGTCGTTCCAAACCAAGATATCACCATTCAAGCCTTTGTAGCCGTTTTCTAGACTCTAGTTGTCCAGTCATCGTAATCCGGTGCGCGACCATCGTGTGGTTTGCCGTCAGACAACTACCGCCGATACCGATTAAAAATACCGCGCCGTATTCTTTACAGATGGCATTTTTCACGCTCTTTTTGCTACTTAAATCAGGATAGCGTTTTCACCAAATCTTCACTGTGTACGAAGAGTGATTTGTTTCGGCAGAACGGACGGAATATCAAAACGCGCTTCTACCGCCAATTCTGGTTAAACGGATTGCACGATAAATCGCATTCACGGTTTCTTTTAAATAAGCAAAGTTGCGACGACCTTCCGAATTACTTTTTCCCAGTCCCATTGATCCACATAAACGGAGTGGGTTGCGTCTAGAGAATCTTCATCAGGGCGTAAGGCTTTCATGTGTACAAACAAGCCTTCGCTTTCTTTTAAAAATGAAAACGGCTATAGTGTGACGTTTCCATTTTGCTAAAGAATGCACCACTTCAAACACGGCATTTGGAATTTGTTTTCACATGAACTTGTACCGCTTTTTCGATACCCGATAAGTTATCTTGCATACCATTGCCTACTTGACTTAAGATTGACCCTGAACTCAATGATGCCAAGTTGTTCGATGAGGTTTTGGGTAAATGTGTTTTTACAAAAGCTAATCTCTTGTTGTTGCAAAATAAATGACTTTTTCATTGTTTTTAATCCTATATTATTTAATACGTTGGTCTTGAATGCGGCAAATTCTCGCATATTTTTAAATTTAGCGCAACATTATTCGATACAATTCAAATAAAACTCGATATATTTACAAAAATACAAAAACCAATCGCATTTATTGAAAAATTTTCAAGCAAGGAGCATGTTATGCATAATATTGATAATTTAGACCAGCAGATATTGCGTGTACTCACCAAGGATGCCCGATACACCTTATGCTGAAATGGCGAAGAACTTTTCAGCGTTAGCCCGTACCATTCTATGTTCGCGTGGAAAAATGCGTCAATCGGGCGTTATTGAGAGGGACAAAAAGTTAAAAATTAACGAACGTAAGCTGGGTTATGATGTATGTGGTTTTTATCGGCATTATTTTTCGAAATCCGCCAAAAGATTACGAGAAAGTCGATCAAAGAAACTGGAAGCCATTGATGAAGTAGTAGAAGCTTATTACACCACGGGTAATTATTCAATCTTTTCATTAAAGTCATGACGCATACCATTGCAGAATTGCATTTGGTGCTTTCAGCCAAGATTCAATTGATTGATGAGATTCAATCCACCGAAAACCTTAATTTCATGCAAAATCCGATTTTGCGTGATATTAAACCGTAAAATAAAGAGAGAGTAGGAGTATGTCTGAAGTATTTCACCTTGGCCTAACCAAAAGCCATGTTAGATGGGAGCCAAACTCGCCATCGTTCCCGGTGCGCCTGAACGGGTGGAACGCATCGCACGCTTGTTGGATCGTCCGAAATTCCTCGCCTCTACCCGTGAATTTACCTCTTGGCTCGGTTATATTGATGAACAGGCCGTCGTTGTTTGTTCCACCGGTATCGGTGGTCCGTCCGTAGTCCATTGCGGTAGAAGAATTGGCACAGCTCGGTGCGCACGTTTTTTACGCATCGGCACCACCGGCGCCATTCAACCGCACATTAACGATCGGTGATTTACTGATTACCACCGCTGCAGTGCGCTTAGATGGGGCAAGCCGCCATTTTGCACCGTTGGAATATCCGGCGGTGGCTAACTGAATGTACCCAATGCGCTCTATAAAGTGGCCTCAGAAGACGTCAAGCAATGAAAGTCCATGTGGGCATCACCGCCTCATCCGACACCTTCTATCCGGGGCAAGAGCGCATGACACATTCTACCGGTAAAATCTATCGCCATTTGCTAGGCCTGCTCAAACAATGGCAAGAACTCCACGTAATGAACTATGAAATGGAATCCGCAACGTTATTTACCATGTGTTCCGCCCTTGGTTTGCGTGCTGTATGATTGCAGTGCGCGATCGTCAACCGCACCCAACAGGAAATTCCGAATGAAGAAACGATTAAGTCAACGGAAGAAAGCCATTCATGCGGTGGTGAAAGCGGCGGGATTGCTTGGTTTAACAAAAGAAAAATGTCTACAAACTGCACTTTGAGTCATCATTCAAAGTGCGGTTATTTTCTCATAATGTTTTCATCCGTTGGTTTCATCTGAAAGGCCATGCGTTAACAACCGCCCTTTAACTGAACGTTGCTAACGGAATGCGGAAGAACACGCCCCAAAACCCCACAAACCGCCAAAGATGAGTACGGCAACACAACTACTAAAGGGTGTAAGTTTACCGCCTCAGAGAACAAAAACGGCACGAGTAAATTTCGTCTAATAATTGACTCACCACAAAGGCAATGACGATATACCAAAAATGTGAGGTATCACCGAATTGGAAAAATCGCCACCAACACCACAGGAATAGCGACCAACACGGCACCGATGTAAGGCACCAACACGGAAAATCCCGACCGCAACGGCCAATAATAACGGATAATCTCAAGCCAAAAATCAAGAAAATCACATAAGTCATTGCCGTCACAACAAAAATTTCCACCAACTTACTCGAATATAGTTGGCAATTTGTTGTTGCATTTCCACCCAAACTGTTGATGCCAAGGTGCGGTTACGCGGGCAGGAAGCGACTTACCCATCCATTAATCGACGTTTATCTTCAACAGGAAAAACACCATCAAAGCGCACCAAGAACGCGAAATTCTCAAGCGTCGCCAAGTTCAGGAGAGGCCAAAGACAGCTCTCCAAGGCAGACTCGCTCGAGCCCTAGAATTTTCTCTTTCACCGTGCCGAAAAATCGATTCTACGGTTTTTGTGTCAATGAGATCAGGATAGCGTTGTGGCAGGATAACAGCCATATCGTTAAACTTTATTAACAGTGCGTGGCAAATCACTTAATAAATTGACCATCTGCGTCCATAAGTTTGGAATCAGCACCAACACCACCAAAAACACCAAACCGGTAAACGTGCCGATAACTAAGATCGTTGCCACAAACGCGGGCATTTCAGCTTTTCATTTAATAAACGCACCGCCATTCCAATAAATATGCCAACACGATCGCCACCAATAAGGGAGCAATTAGGTTGCTATAAAAAGTAAATGGCAATAAACCCGAATAGTCAAAATCGCCGCCAACCCGGCATATTTGGGATCGCTAAAGCGTCGGTTATACCAATTTTTAACATTTCAATCATAGTGAATACCTCTATAAAACTTGGCTGATTATAAGGTAAAAATCAGGTTAAATCACACACCAAGAGGAATTTGTATGTCTGTTATTATCTATCACAACCCACGCTGTTCCAAAAAGCCGTGAAACCTTGGCATTATTGGAAAGTCACCATATTCAACCGCATGTTGAGCTTTTATTTACAACAGCGTTATAGCGTAGAGAAATTACAAGAAATTGCCAATAAATTAGGCATTACCGATATTCGCCAAATGATGCACCAAAGACGAGTTACTATCAATCGCTTGCTTAGACAATCCGACACTTAGCACAGTAGATTTACATTAGCCATTTCAGCATTCCTGCGTTGTTGGAGCGTCCGATTGTCATTCATGGCAACAAAGCCAAAATCGGCGCCCACCGGAACTGTGTTGACGATTTTATAAAAATATCCGAAAAACGACCGCACTTTTACCGCCCCTAAAGTAAAAAGAAACCCGACATCATGTCGGGTTTCATCTTTATAGGTTGTTGTAAATTACCATTGATAACCTACACCAACACCACCACCTACATCACCTTGGGTATTGGCGTTACCTTGTAGTTTCAAGATCAATTTACCATTATCACTTGAACGGGAATATCCCACCGCAAAGGCATTTTGTCCTTTAAAGGTACCGCTGGCTGCCGCCACCATGGATTTACCCGGAATGTACACTTGCGGTAAGCTTGCCGCGGCGTTAGCACCGGCAACCCCGCACGAGCTTCACGATTGACCTTACCAAGGCGATTATTCATATTATGAATATCATTTTTCAACCCGCCCAATTGGCTTACATTCACAGCATCTGTTGGATTCACACCGGCAGCGACGTTAGTAATGCGGGGTTGCAGAACCATCCGCTTTCGCCACCTTCATGCCATCTGCCGAAGAGGTGATTTGCGTTGCATTATTGCCCCCACCAACCGTTAACGTATTACCCACATTAGCATTGGTAAAGGTTGCATTTTCTGTGGTAGAAATCGTAAAGGTTGTACCTTCTTGTTTAATAGCAATATTTTTTTACCGGATGCATAAGTAACGACATCGCCCGGTTTTCACTCTCGTTTTTCTGCTGTTTGCTGCAGTATTAGCCACAAACTGATCAACATGTTCGCCGGTGGTCACCTCAAAATTGGTAAGGTTGTTCATGACATCATCGCTAACCGTTAATGCACCGTCATTATTGACCGTAACGGTTTTACCGTCAGTTTTCGCTGCAATCACATTACTCCTTAACAGTAACACCACTTTGACCGGTGTAATTGCCGGCAATTTGTTTAATTTTCTTATTCGGGTTGTTTGGATCGGTAACTTCTTTCATCACTACCGTGCTGCCATCAACATTGACATCATAAGAAACGTTGGTTTGTCCGTTTTCAACCGCTACATTTGCCGTAGTGCCGTTACCATTGACAAAATTCACTTGGTTGCCGGCACCGATCTTGCCTTTGTACTACACCGGCATTATCACCAACTTTCCAATAAGTGGCATTAATCGCATTTGCCACATCAGAAGCCGTGACTAAACCACCTTCCGTTGGCACCGCCAATTTGCCGTCTTCGCCGGATTATTGGCGTCTGTTACCGTTGCCGGCAATGCTGTAGTGTTGACATTTACGGTGTAAATCGTTTGATTATTGCTACCGGTAGAAGTTTTTCACATTAACCTGTTTCCCAGCAACAACTTTCCGTTTTCGCTGCATTTTTCGCGCATTAGTTGAGACACATTCACGGCATCCGTCGGTTTCTCACCGGCAGCGACGTTCGTAATGCGGGGTTGCAGAGCCATCCGCTTTCGCCACTTTCATGCCATCTGCCGAAGAGGTGATTTGCGTTGCGTTATTGCCCCTCACCTACAGTTAATGTGCTATTCACATTAGCATTAGTAAACGTTACATTCTCTGTAGTAGAAACAGTGAAATTTGCACCGTTTTGTTTTAATTTAATATTTTTACCGGCGATATAATTAACGGTCTCACCCGGTTTAACTAATTGCTCGGATGTACCTTCAACTTCACCACCTCTGCCGTTGCAGTAGCTTTCCAGCCTGCAGAATTAATCGCCTCCGCAACATTGTCTACTGTTGCCACTTTGCCTTTTTTTCGGCAGCAGCTACAGTAACTTTGCCTGCATCATTACCGGTTGTTGGCGCTGCCGTAATGTTACCGGTATTGACAGAAACACCGTCATCCGTCACGTTAATAGTCGTACCGTTTGGTTTCACATTAAAGGTCACGGTGGAATCACCTGTTTTCGCATCGGTTTTAACTTCAGATGTGGTACCCATTCCATTGATAAAGTTCACTTTATTGGAAGGTTTCACCAAACTTTCCTGCTGCAGTCTTATCGTTGCCACCCAATTTCCAACCGGAATTATTAATAGCATTGGTCAGCAGTTGTTGCATTGACAATTTATCGCCATCTGTCGGAGTGTTAACCTTACCATCAGTATTATCAATTCCGTGTATTCACTTTAACGCCAAAGCCGTTGGTGGTTGGTGCAACAGTAAATGTGTATCCGTGTTTTCCACTTTCACAGAAGGCAATGTAGACTTATTCACCGATAATTTACCGTTGGTCATCTTTTGACAATCGTATCGTTATCGTAAGCTATCATAGGCAACCTTCGTCACATCGATTTCAGTTTTAACAGTTGCAGTGGTTGCATCACCGTTTACGAAATTCACCTGATTGCCCGCACCAACATTGGCTTTTACCGTTCCCTCGTTATCGCCGACTTTCCAGAATACGAATTAATCGCCTCCGCAACATTGTCTACTGTTGCCACTTTGCCTTTTTTTCGGCAGCAGCTACGGTAACTTTTGCCTGCATCATTACCGGTTGTTGGCGCTGCCGTAATGTTACCGGTATTGACAGAAACACCGTCATCCGTCACGTTAATAGTGCACCGTTTGGTTTCACATTAAAGGTCACGGTGGAATCACCTGTTTTCGCATCAGATTTTAACTTCAGATGTGGTACCCATTCCATTGATAAAAGTTCACTTTATTGGAAGGTTTCACTAAATTTCCTGCTGCAGTCTTATCGTTGCCACCCAATTTCCAACCGGAATTATTAACAGTATTTGCATACGGTGGTAGCATTGACAGATTTACTACCATTTGTGTTATCCGGATCAACAACCTTACCATCATTCACCGTTAGGTCAGTGTGTTTTTACTTTGAAATCAAGCGTGCTGGTTGAACCATTTGTGGTTGGTGTAATTTCAACTGTGCCATCTTTGCTAGCAAAAATTCACCGTATCATAAGGTTTTACAAAATCCACTGCACTTTCGTTTGACTGTAAATTCCAACCGGCATTTAAAAACATCACCAAGGGTCGCAGCATGATTATATTGATTTGCGGTTAAGACTGGCGCAGTTTGAGCTGTAGTTTTCGTTACTGCACTGCCGTTTTTCGGATTTGTTGTCGTGCTGAATGTATCCGGCAATGTGCTTTTAATATTCGCCAATGTCATAGGTGAAGTCACAGAATTGTTTCCATCATTCATGGACGCAATTACATCCGCATTTGGTACAACGGTTGAAGTAACATTACCCGCATCATCCAACTCATAGAATTTGCCATCCGGTTTTTTTACCGCTTTTTGCCATTTACTGTGGTATAAACCACCGGCATTTGATCACGCAAACCGCTTGCAACTAAGTGTAATTGGCTACCATTGATAGCATCGGTAGAGGTTGCGCTAATTTGACCGGCAGCAACATTTACTAATTGACGCTTCACCCCTACTTTGCCAATACTCACCACACTTCCTGAGTGATTGGCCGCAAAACCGCCATAATACACGCCATATTTACGGTCGTCATTGCTGGCAAACCGCCTCTTTGTCGAAGAATTTGAGCCTCAGCAACAGCTATTTGATGACTTGCGGTGGCATTTGACCCCAAAGCAACGGCATTAATCTGGCTTGCAGTGGTGTTTTGCAAATTAAGGGAAATAGCCGCTTCGGCAGAAGCATCGCAGTATGACCACTTGCCATTGCATAATTCGCGCTCGCTTTAGCTGAAGAGCCATCTATAGTGAATGGCCACCATGCTCCAGTGGCGGTACTTGCATTGACACCCAACGCGGTTGACTGAGGGCCTGTTGCATTGGCAAAAGCACCTAACGCAGTTGAATTGGTGCTTGTTGGAGGTAGAATTCATACCAATCGAAATTGCAGCCCAGAGCCCTTCGCATTGGCTCTGCACCACCGGCAAAGGAACCACTTCCGGCGGATTGGCTTTAAATAACCGACAGACGATAACCAACCAGATGCTCCGGTTAATCCACCAATTGCGGTTGCACCATTACCACTGCATTCGCTGACACACCAAACGCCGCATCTTTGTCCATTTGATGCTTTTGCACCATCACCCACGGCTAAACTCAGATTGTTTCTTTGCGGAAGCCCCGTTACCAATGGCAATGGCGTTATTGGCTTCAGTTTTAGCTGAGTTACCCATGGCAATTGCATTCTTTAATAAAAGATTTGGCTTCAACACCAATAGCAATAGAACTAAAAATTTGTAGAGGCATTCATACCAATAGAAACAGCATGAGCTTTCCTGCACTCTGCACCGACACCTAACGCGTAGCGCCTTTACCGGCAGCAACCGTATCACGACCAATGGCAACGCAGCTTCAGAAGCAGGATCTTCCGGTGTGCAATCGGTACAAATCTCACCTTTTAATTTAACCGTTGCATTGACCGATGGCAATCGCTTCTCATCGAGCACCATAACCCACGCCATTCTCATCTTGAAGGCGTGCACTGACGCGCCTGTTCCAATAGCAACGGAACCCGGCGCTTTGGCTGCATTGTTATTAATTTGCTTCTCCGCCATTATCGGTATCACTATGCGTTGCCGCAATCATCAACAAAATGCTGATTAGTTGGTTGAACATCATTTGCTGTAAATTGGCGCTGCCAATACAGTGCCCGGCATAGTTGCGCCTAACGCCAACAAAGCAGTAGTAACAGTAGAGGTTAGAATACCTTTTGAAGAAACGTCAGCACGCTCATCTGCACTTGCAGTGCCCTTGGGTTTTTGACGGACAATTGATACACGATCCAAGATCGCGTTGCATGATGCCAAACTACGCGAAAAACTTTATTCATATTGATACCTTCTAGGAATAAAAACAAGATTATTACAGCCACAAAATAATCGAATGATGAATTAAGTGGATTTACAACAGTATTTACCATGTAATTTTATAAAACAAAGTCTAAGAAAAGAAAGATTTAGAATGATATTATATTAACTTGAAGATTCTTCGTATCTCTTTTGAATCAATGGCTATTCGATTCAATAAAACAAAATCCCCTAAAAAGAAACTTTATAAAAGATAAGAACGATAAAACATTGATATTTTTGCCCGCACTTTTACTCTTTGCAAGACCTAAATTACCAATTTTGATGCTCAAATGCCCAATTGCCAGAGGGGAGATTTGTTCACAAGATAAATGAATAATCTCATCTCAAACTCGGTAAAACTTTTTATTTTAATTTGATTCCACTTTGCGGGGTAAAGGTCATGTTGCTTTCATCTGCGTCAGATATGCGCTTCCACGTAATGTAAAATGGTTTCAAAGAAAATGACTTTTTCGCCCTTTCTTCACCCGGATCGTTGATTCTGACGTTCCATGTATTGTTAACAAGACTTTCTGTTTTTCACAGTCATAATAACCTCATTAATATCAATATATTCCACAACTTTAAATGAATAGAAAAGCCCGATAATAAAATCTCTTTCATCACAGAAATCTTATTATCGGGCTTTTTCGTACAACAATTGATATGTTTTGCTTTGACGTTGATAACTGCCTTTACCTTTTCTTTACTTTGCGCTCACACGCTGGCGGAATAATTTATCGTGCACAACGCTTGGATGGCATTATCTCTAATGACACCACGTTGATGCTGATAGATCATCGTCGCGCACATGTTGAGGCGGTGTTTGCAAGGCGCTTTGTGTTTTGCCATGTTTTCCTCTCATGATGAAATTGAAAAATAGGTAGATGTATACACGTTACCGCCCACATTATATGCGAGATTTGCTGAAATTAAAAAGCTCGTTGCAGGATAAAGCGCAATCGAAAACTACCTTTTCCAATGAATTTTCTTGACATTACGACATTTAACCAATTGTTTATCGCATTTTCACAGTAAAGGGTAGAATTAGCCGCTTTTTATTACCCACGATTTACTTTTTGAGAAAATTTATGAGTGCTACCCCAAACATTGCTTTTGTCAGCCTTGGCTGTCCTAAAACTTGGTCGATTCCGGAACGTATTTCTGACGGAATTACGCTCCAACGGCTACAACATTATTCCAAGCTACGAAAACGCCGATTTGGTTATTGTTAATACATGCGGCTTTATTGACAGCGCCGTACAAGAATCCTTAGAGGCTATTGGCGAAGCCTTTGAAGAAAACGGCAAAGTTATTGTCACCGGTTGCCTTGGCGCCAAAAGAAGATCAAATTCGCCAAGTACACCCAAAAAGTGTTAGAAGTCTCCGGCCCGCATAGCTACGAAACCGTGATGACGCAAGTGCATAAATATGTACAAAACCGGCTTATAATCCGTATGAAAGTTTAATGCCGGCGCAAGGTGAAACTCACGCCAAAAACATTATGCCTATTTGAAAAATTTCGAAGGGCTGCGACCATCGTTGCACTTTCTGTATTATTCCGTCTATGCGCGGGATTTGACAGCCGTCCGATTACCCGGGTCGTTAGACGAAGCCAAACGTCTTGTGGATGCCGGCGTGAAAGAGCTGTTAATCGTATCGCAAGACACTTCCGCTTACGCCTTAGATCAAAACGAAAGAAAAACCAAACAAAAACCGTGTTCTGAACGGCATGCCGATTAAAAATCAATTTAACTCAGCCTGTGCCAACAATTAGGGCAATCTGGGTGTTTGGGTGCGTTTGCATTATGTTTATCCATATCCGCACGTGGATGAACTCATTCCACTTTATGGCAGCAGGCAAGTTGTTGCCTTATTTAGACATTCCATTGCAGCACGCCAGCCCGAAAAATCCTTAAAGCCATGAAAAGACCCGGCAAAATCGACCGCACTTTAGAGCGTATTAAACAATGGCGTGAAGTTTGCCCTGAATTGACATTGCGTTCCACCTTTATTGTCGGCTTCCCGGGCGAAACAGAAGAAGATTTTCAAATGTTGTTGATTTCTTAAAAGAAGCGCAATTCGATCGCGTGGGTTGTTTCAAATTCAGCCCGGTGGAAGGCGCGCCAGCAACGGATATGCCGGATCAGGGTGCCGGAAGAGGTGAAAGAAGAACGGTACCACCGCTTCATGCAAGTGCAACAAGAAATCTCTGCCGCCCGTTTACAACAAAAATCGGCAAAAACCCTTAAAGTGATTGTGGATGAAGTCAATGAGGAAGGCATTATTGCCCGCTCCATGGCAGATGCGCCGGAAATCGACGGTCTAGTGTATGTGGACAATCAAAGTCAAAGGCGGTCAATATTGGCGACATTATTTCCGTCACCATCACTGAAGCAGACGAATACGACTTGCGGGGGAACCTGTTAAAGCAAGAGGAGAGGACTCATGTCCGAAAAGAAAAATCCAAGCGTAATACAATTTGAAAAAGCCGTTGCGAAAAAGATTACGAAGCGGCCTGCACCGAATTATTAGATATTCTATATAAAATCGATATCAACTCGGTGGTATCGAGGGCATTGACTTTGATTATCCGCAACAATTGGAAACACTAGCGCAAGACCGCATTGTGTATTTTTGCACCCGCGCATGGCCAATGCTATGCACGCAACTCTTTGCGACCCGCAATTTTCTTTATCGGAACCGGCGCCAATCGTTTCTTCGTCGCGCAACGTTGGTTAAACCTAATTTTCGCCAGCTCACCTTACATTAACGCCGACCATATTTTGCAAAACCTATAATTGCAACCCGGAACGTGATTCCATTTATGATATTTACTTGAACCGAATAAAAATGCGCTGATGAAATTCGCCGTGCTTTATCTCCCGGAGGCCAATGTAAACCTTAACTTAGATGCCATGTGGGAAGCTGATAAAGACATTTGTGGCTCCTTATGCTTTGCTTTGCTAAGCACCCGTTTTATCGGTACTCTGGCGGCATTTTCCAAGCGCAGTGCGATTCTGCAATGGTTCCTGCAAAACTTGAGCAATTTGAAACGTTAGATAACCTACTGAGTAGTATTTCACATGATGTGATATGCATTGCAGCTATGACACGGAAGAAAACAAACACAACGTGAAGAAAGCGCTCAATCAAGTTATTCGTGGCCACCTCTTAAAGTGCGGTTGGCAGGACAGACAAATTTCTCACATCGGCACGCGCAACGGCAAACCGGTACTGGTGTGTTTTAGAGCATTTCACCCTCTCACTCCATCTATCGTACGCACTCCACATCCGATGATCGCCGCACGTGAACAATTCTATTTAATTGGCTTCGGCAATAGTGTTGTAGATCAAGCCGGACGGGATGTATTTGATGAATTCCACGAATTTGACGGTACCAATATTTTAGAAAAATTAGAGTTATTAAAAGCGATTTGTGAAAAAAATGGTGCGGCCATTTTATATATGCCAAGCATTGGTATGGATTTGCTGAATATTTTCGTAAGTAACGCCCGCTTTGCGCCAATTCAAGTCGTCGCTTTAGGGTCATCCCGCCACCACCCATTCAGAATTTATTGAATATGTGATTGTGGAAGATGATTATGTGGGTTTGGAGTCTTGCTTTTAGTGAAACCCGACTCCGTTTACCGAAAGATGCGCTTGCCTTATGTGCCGTCTTCACTAGCGCCAACCGATGTGCAATATGTCTTACGGAAAACCCGGAAGTTGTGAATATTGGTATTGCCGCCACCACCATGAAATTGAATCCGTAGTCTTGGAAGCACTCAAAGTTATTCGTGATCGCGCCAGGTGAAAAATCCATTTCACTTCGCGCTTGGTCAATCCAGCGGCATCACGCATCCTTATAGCGCGTTTTATTCGCACCTATTTGGGCGATGATGCAACGGCATAACATCCGCATTCACCTTTACAACCGGTATTTAGACATTCTGCACAACTGCGACATGATGTTTCAATCCGTTCCCATTCGGCAAACACTAATGGCATTATCGACATGGTCACGCTCGGCTTGGTAGGCGTAGCAAAACCGGGCCGGAAGTACATGAGCACATTGATGAAGGTCTGTTCAAGCGCTTAGGATTGCCGGAATGGCTCATCGCCGGCAGTGTGGAGGATTATATCGAACGCGCCATTCGCTTGGCAGAAAAATCACCAAGAACGCCTGGCATTACGTCGTCATATTATTGAAAATACCGGGTTAAAAACCTTATTCAGCGGCGATCCAAGCCCAATGGGCAAAACGCTCTTTTGCCAAATTAACTCGAATGGCGACAAGCTAACGGAATTTAAAACGAAAATCCTCGTTATGAGGATTTTTCATTTCACGGAGGAAAAATCATGCAATCTATTAACATCCTTTTTGTTTGTTTAGGCAATATCTGTCGCTCCTCGATGGCAGAATATTTAATGCGGGAAAAATCAAACCGGCAGGCTTACAAAACCGCATACGCACCGACAGCGCAGGGCACGTCAGGTTGGCATGATGGCGAAGGAATGCACCGTGGCACTGCTGATATGTTAGACCAACACCGTATCGCTTCTAACGATTTTGTCAGCCGAAAAGTGCGGTCAAAAGATTGGACGGATTTTGATTATATCATCGCCATGGACAACGAAAAACTTTACGGGATTTAGAACAGCTGTTTGGCCAACATCGGAAAAAGTTATTTCAAATCACCGCACTTTGTCCTGATCGAGGCGTCGATCACATTCCTGATCCATGGTATACCAAAAGACTTTCAATCAAACTTATGCGTTATTGGATAAATGCTGTGATGCGTTATTAAACAAAAATCAAGCAAGAACACAATCTGTAACATAAATGTTAAGTTTGATGCATGTATTTTGTGATCTCTCGCACGTTTATTTTGGTACAAATTTGATAAGATAATGGCAGTATAACTTTCGTTATACTTTATTCACTTATTATGAGGTATTTCCATGTTTCCAGAATTTAGAGACCTAATTACGAAACTTAAAACTGAAGATGCTTACTTCGCCAATTTATTTGATAAACATAACGAGCTAGACCAACGTATTAAAAACATCGAAGCCAATATTGAATTGGGAACACACAGATGAAGTGGATGTGTTAAAAGGAAAAATTACGTTTAAAAAGATGCGATGATGATGTACCACAAGGCAAAATAAATTAAATGGCATAAAACAAAAAGACCGCATTGAAGTGCGGTCTTTTTATTGGTGTTTTAGTGCCTGTCGCCACAACCGCAACCACCTCCGTGGTGATGGTCATGCTCGTGCTCATGATCGCGATGACCATGACCGCCACAGCAACCTTCATGGTGATGATCGGTGGTCGATGATGGTGATGGTGGTGACCGCCACAGCAAGAGTGTCCTGCTTCATCGCTGTCATGATCACGACCGCCAGCAACAGCCGCCTTCTTGGTGCAAAATGACCGTGTGCGATTTCTTCCAGTGTTGCTCGCGGGTATCGACCACTTCCACAATGAAAGTGTAATTCTTGGCCGGCCAACATATGGTTACCGTCGACCACCACATCATTGTCACCCACTTCCGTAATCACCACAGGTAACGGTCCCATATCGGTGTCAGCGATAAAACGCATCCCCTACCGTTAATCATCTACGCCGACGAAACACATCTTTTCGGCACGCGTTGTACCATATTTTCGTTGTATTCACGTAACCTTCTTCCGGTTTTACGCGAACTTCAAATTTGTCACCCACAGATTTGCCTCTCCAAGGCATTTTTCTAAAGCCGATCACAAGGTTATTATGACCCTTGTAAAGTATTGTAACGGTTGATTTCACCGGTGCTTCATCCACTCAACACACCATCTTCGGTACGAACTTGATAAGCGATACTTACCACCACATTTTTTTGCAACTTTCATTGTTTACCCTCATTTGTTCAAAAGGAGAATTTCTGCGTCAATCTTAACCGTAGAAAACAGTGTTGTCATTTTATAAAAAAATCTCATTTAGGAAAAAGAGATTAGTTTAATAGCTTAATTTGTGCGCTCACTGAGGCTTTTAATTCTGCTTTACTGTGGTTATCCAGATTCACTTCATCTGCATTTTCTGAATAGAAAGATTTCGCTTTAGTCAGATTTCATCCGACCTTCATATAAATACGGTATTTCATTTTCTGCTATCCAGATTTCAAATTGACCACTTTCATAGCCTTTTAGCATTTGAGGGAAGTTTGATTAACTGCGCTTTATGTTGAAATTGCGCTAAAGCACTTTTAATCATTTCATCTTCAAATTTTAGCCGAAGTTTCTTTTAGATAGTTTTTGAACCACGTCAGCAATGGCAAACGTATCATTGAGGTCGGAAATCACTTGAGACAGCGCCACAAAAATCCTTGCTTTCCAACACTAAATCGGCACGTTCAATCCATCCGGACTTGCTTACCTTTTGTCGTCATAACGCACTTTGTGTGCTACGCGTATTTTTCTTAACTTTCCACCGCACTTTGTTTTCTTTAATCACATCTAAGCGCGGCATTGACTTTTCTCATTGATGGTTTGATTTTAAGGCTTTTAAGCTTTTTATTTTTCTTTGACGAAAAGCGTCACGCCATCACGTCATAATCCACTCCTTAGATACTTCGTGCCAAAAGAAATCACATTTTTGCTCGACTCATCGACAGATGGGGTTTTGTCGCATTGGCAGTCAAACGCCAGACTTAAAGGCAAAGAGCAATAAAGCGAAATGATTTTAATTTCATGCGACTCTCCTACATAACGCGGTGATATAAAGTGCGGTCGATTTTCCGATCGTTTTTTTAATGCTTGAGGTGATCATCTTGCTCGCTCTAAGTCATCCAAGTCATCTAATGCATCAAATCTATCATCAAAAACTCGCCATCATCGCCGTATTCATCTTCTTCCGCATTCGGATCTTTCAAAATAAGTGCCCCAACCGTCATAGCTGCCTTTATATTTTTTTCTAACAATGGCAATAATTCTTTTTGTTGTGCATCAATGATTTCCGGTTTCAGTTCCACTTCGCTGATGATATCGCAGACAGAATACCACTTGCCATTTTCTTCTTCAAACTCTTCCGCTTCGGACACTTCATAGCCGGCTTTAAACGCCTCCATGGCAATTTTTCTAATTTATCGAAGTCACGATGAGAAATATGGTGTTCAATAATATACAACGCATCTGGATCGCTGCCGTCATTTAATAAATCAGTAATAATGTCTCGGGTTTCGGCTTTTTAATTCATCTAAATGACTCATAGGGATTCCTTGTTAAAAAGTGGGATGGGTGAGTGCAAATATGATACAGGAATAAAGAAAAATCTTCTCACAAGGAGAAGATTTTTGATGATGTATTTCTTATTTTTCAATAAATCGCGAATTTCGGTTAATAATTTTTCTTCGCTGGTCAGTTCTTTGACTTTCTCTTCCGGTTTTTCAGTTTATTTAACGCTTTAATCATCATGAAGATTGCAAAATGCGATAATGATGAAATCAAAAACGTTTTGAATAAACACACCGTAATTTAATGTCACTGCCGGGGTTTCTCCTCACAGCATCGGCGAGCGTGATTTTAAGATCTTTTAAAATCCACACCACCGGTTAAAATACCCAATACCGGCATAAAAACATCTGCCACTAATGAGCTGGACAATCTTCCCAAATGCGCCACCGATGATCACACCGACAGCCATATCCACAACATTGCCACGGCATGGCAAATTCGCGAAACTCTTTAATAAAACTCATAGAAATCTCCTAATTATATGAGAATACTCGGGTTCATCTTCCCGCTTGTTTAAAAATCGCGCACATTATAGGCAGTTTATGCCGGAAGTACAATTTTTCTTGTTTAAATAAAGAACGCACTCGGTTGGAATAATTTCTCCACATCAGAAATGTATTTTTCTCACTTAAATACACGATGACATGATCGCCCTCTTTGAATCAGCGTTTGGCTGTTGCCGATAATTACATCATTGTCGCGCAAAATAGCACCGATTAAGGTCCCGGTCGGCAGTTTCAGCGACCCTATTTCACGGCCGATGACATTAGAGGTGTTTTCATCGCCATGAACCACAATTTCTAATGCCTCTGCTAAACCATGGCGTAAAGACACGACGTTTGCCACATCTCCTTTGCGGACATGACCCTAGCAAAGGCTGAAATCGTGGCTTGCTGTGGCGAAATGGCAATATCAATGGTACCGCCTTGAATCAAATTGATATAGGCCATACGCTGAATTAATACCATCGCTTTTTCGCACCAAGACGCTTGGCAAGCAACGCCGACATAATATTCGCTTCATCGTCACTTGAAAGGGAAAGGAACACGTCAATGTTTTCAATATGTTCTTCAAATAATAGGTTTTTGATCGGAGGCATCTCCGTGAAACACTAAGCGTTTTTGACAATTTTTCTGCCAGCGCAGTTGCCCGTTCGGCATTTCGTTCAATAAGTTTCACCGAGCAATGGGCTTCCAGTTGTTTGGCGACGCCGGCACCGATATTCCCACCACTGACAATCATCACGCGCTTATAGGGTTTTTCAAGGCGTTGCAGTTCACTCATGACCGCTTTAATGTGTACGGTGGCACAAATAAAGGTAACTTTCATCGCCAGCTTCAATGATTGTTGAACCCTGTGGGCGAATGACTTTATCTTGGCGCAAAAATCGATACGATACGGCAATCAATGTGCGGCAAATGTTCTTTTGTAGCGTGGAAATGGAATACCCCACCAACGGCCCACCGTAATAGGCTTTTCACCACAACCAAACTGATCTTATCTTTTGCAAGATACGCCACCTGTAATGCACCGGGATAGCTAATTAAACGGACAATATCCTGTGTGACCAAATTTTCCGGGGAAATAATGTGATCAATCGGAAAGGCATCGGTAGAAAATAATTTTTCTTTTTCTTTCAGAGTACTCACTGTTACGAATACGGGCAATTTTGGTGGGCGTATTAAACAAAGGTATAGGCAATTTGGCAAGCCACCATGTTAATTTCGTCAGAACTGGTTACGGCAATTAATAAATCTGCGTCAGGCGCACCGGCATCACGCAAAAATTTTTGAGGCGAAGAGGCGAGGCCTTGCATGACGCGTAAATCATGTTTGTCCTGTAAATGTTCTAAATTCAACGACTCATCGTCAACCAGCGTGATGTCATTATCTTCACTCACCAAATTCGTTGCCAAGGTCGAACCCACTTGTCCGGCGCCTCAAAAATAATTATCTTCATTTGATTCTCTCCATGGCTAACGTTAGCCCTGACGCTTTACCACTTCGCGTAATAAAAACCATCGCCACCGTTGACTTGCGGAATAAACTGAAAACCGACCGCACTTTTGATTGTGCGCCAGCACATCAGGCGGCAGATCTAGTGCCGCCAATTGTGCGTCCGGCGTCTTTTTGCAAAAAGCGCTCAATTTGCTGCGCATTTTCTTCCGCTAAGCACAGAACAAGTGGCATACAACAACACCCCGTTGGGTTTTTAAATAATGCCACAATGCATCCAAAATCTGCCCTTGCAAAGCGACTAACTGCTCGATATCAGCCTCTTTACGTAACCATTTAATATCAGGATGACGGCGAATTACCCCGGTGGCAGAACAAGGTGCATCTAACAAAATGCGATCAAAAACGCACCGCACTTTTTGCCCAATTTGTCTAGCCATGCTTGTGGATTCGCCGCATCGCCACACACCACAGTCGCCTGCTGTTGCATCCGCGCTAAATTTTCTATCACGCGCTGCAAACGATTTTCTTCCACATCCAACGCCATTACCCATCGCCTGCGGCGCCAGTTCTAAAATATGGGTGGTTTTTGCCACCCGGTGCCGCAGAGGCATCTAAAATCACCTCATGATTTTGTGGCTGTAACTAATAACGCCGCCCATTGCGCATGAAGATCTTGGACTGTCACACCACCTTCGGCAAACAACGGTAAATTTTGCACGGCGATCGGCTGAGTTAACCCCAGCGCCTGCGGATGAGACGTCACCTGCGTTTCCATCTGCTTGCGCCGATAATAAAGTGCGGTAAGTTTCCAGGCTGTTTTTTGCGTATTCACCCGTAACCACATGGGTGGTTTTTGATTATTGGCGTCAATGATCTCACGCCAGTTCGGATAAACCTTTTTTCAGTTTATTCACAAACCAATCAGGATGCAGCGTTTGCCAATGTTTATCCACAATCGCAAGAATATCCTCTTGTTCGCGCAAAAATCGACGCAGCACCCCATTCACCAAACCACGAAAGCTGTCAGATTTTTAAGTGATTTTTGTTGTGCATTCACCACTTCATCTACCGTGGCATGCGCCGGCACACGCATATAAAGCAACTGATATAAACCGACCAACAATAAACAATGCACAATGCGCGTTTTTGCCTTTTAAGTGGTTTATCCACAAGACGCTTAATCAATTTGTTCCAAACGAGGCAAGACGCGACATACGCCGAAACAAATTTCTTGCAACAAGGGAAATCTTGCGCTTTCACCGAAGATTGCGCTTCCGGTATTAACGTGGACAAGGATTTCCCTTCATCCAATACTTGTAAAAATCACTTTCGCCGCCATCGCTCGTGTCGAAAGTGCGGTTGCTGGCGGTGTAGATGAGTATTGTTTTTTTCCATTAGGCAAGCACCTTACCCACTTGGAACCAATCAGCCCGTCCGTTTAATAAATCCTGCGCTGACATCGGTTTCTTGCCCGCCGGTTGTACTGCAATAAATTCAGTACGCCATCCGCTGTTGCGATTTGGATACCCTGTTTATCAGCGGCTAAAATCGTCCCCGGTGTTTTATTCACATGGGGCAACACCGTTGCCTGATATACTTTCAGCGTTTGCGGATGATTCTGTCCATCCATTAACTCCAAATAAGCCATTGGCCAAGGATTAAAGTGCGCGAATGTTGCGTTCCAACTGCGCTGCCGATAACTGCCAATTTAACTTGGCTTCTTCTTTGGAAAAGTTTGTCAGCGTAATTGCTTTGCGTATCATCTTGTTTTTCTGCGGTGAATTTACTCGGTTCCCTAAATTATCCAATACCTCAATTAATGCCGGTGGTGCAAGTTCCGCCAGTTTGTTGTAAAGACTGGCGGAGGTTTCTGTCGGCAAAATCTCACAAGAGACTTTGTGCAACATATCGCCCGTATCCAAACCGGCATCCATTTGCATAATCGTGACGCCGGTCTGTGTATCACCCGCCCAAATTGATCGTTGAATCGGTGCAGCACCACGCCAACGTGGCAACAAAGAACCATGTACATTTAAGCAACCATAAGTCGGCATATCCAAAAACGGCTTGAGGCAAAAATCAGCTATAAGCCACCACAACCATCACATCTGCATTTAATGCACGCATCAGCTTGGGCTTCCGGGCTTCCGCAAGGATTTCGGTTGATAGACGGGAATCTGATGTTGCTCGGCTAACTGTTTCACAGGGCTGGCTTGCACTTTTTACCCCGTCCGGCAGGTTTATCCGGCTGGGTGTAAACGGCAATAACGTTATGGGAAGAATTGAGCAAAGCGTGTAAATGCTGTGCGGCAAAGTCCGGCGTGCCGGCAAAGAGAATATTGAGTGGTTTCATCATGTTCTACGTTATGGATAATAAACAAAGGTCAAAAATTACCGCACTTTCATGGATTCACAAATTATTTTTGCTTTTCTCGCTGCTTTTCACTTTAATTAACTTTTCTTTAATGCGTTGACGTTTCAACGGGAGAAAGATAATCAAAAAGAATACCGTTTAAATGATCAATTTCCATGTTGAATACAACGCCAATAAGCCGTCTGCTTTAACGTAAATTCCTTTTGCCATCACGACTGCTGCCTTACCGTGACTTTTTCCTTACGCGGAACCGGAAAACCCGAATTGATAAACAACAACCTTCTTCACAATGGTTTCTGCCCTCACTCTAAAATTTCCGGATTAATCAATACTAACGGGTTTTGTTTGTCGCCCCTCAATATCAAATCGTGATAATACACAAATATCCACTTGTGGTGCAGCTAAACCAATGCCTTCTTTTCTTGGATACATAGCATCGAATGCTATCATCAATAATTTTTCGCGTATCGTCATTAACTCAGCAACCGGATCGCAAACAACTTTAAGATGATCTTCAGATAAATTAACAAGCATTAAGTGCAGTCATGTTTCTCTTTAATCTTGGGGTCATGCGCTATTGTAGCTTTTTCGTAGAAATTACACGATAAAATAAACAAAACCCCGACGCATCTACATCAGTCTATATTCAGCTTGGCGGTGACCCACTCCTCACATGGGAACATCCCACACTACCATCGGCATTAGATGGCGTTTCACTTGAGTTCGCATGGATTCAGGCTCACTGCACATTATCGCCAAAATTCGGTCGATGACTTTACTTCCGTCTTCTCGTATTCTATCCTTCAAAACCAAAACAAGCTTCTACTCAACTCTCTTAAACATCACCTCTATTCCTGGTGAATCACCTACAGTCTCTCTTTATTCTCTTAACTACTCACCCAATCCTGCCTTCATGCCTCAGGTCTCCCCAAAACATTTGAGCGTTGTATGTGCTTCTAAAGCCTCTCCTTTGGGCAATTAATTGTACATGTTAGCTCAATGGCCTTCGCACCACTCACCCACACCATGCCCATCTACGTCTTAGTCTTAAACAACCCCTTACAGACGATAGTCTGGGAGAGCTCATCTCTGAGCAAGTTTCGTGCTTAGATGCTTTCAGCACTTTATCTCTTCCGCGTGACTGTAGCTACCCGGCAATGCGTCTGGCGACGACAACCGGAACACCGCGGTGCGTCCACTCCGGTCCCCGTACCAGGAGCGCCCCAAATCGACTCTCCAACGCCCACGGCAGATAAGACCGAACTGTCCTTCACGATCGTTCCTAAACCCAGCTCCGCGTGCACCACTTTACGGCGAGTCAGCCATACCCTTGCAGGACCTACTTCAGCCCCAGGATGTGATGAGCCGACATCGAGGTGCGCCAAACACCGCACCGTCGATATGAACTCTTGGGCGGTATCAGCCTGTTATCCCCGGAGTACCTTTTATCCGCTGAGCGATGGCCCTTCCATGCAGAACCACCGGATCACTATGACCCACTTTTCGTACCTGCTCGACTTGTACTGTCTCGCAGTTGACTTGCTTATACTCATTGCACTAACCTCACGATGTCCGACCGTCATTAGCAAAACCTTCGATGCTCCTCCGTTGCACGCTTTGGGAGGAGACACGCCCCAGTCAAACACCCACCAGACACTGCTGTCCGAGACCGCGTTTCATGCACCCTCGTTAGAACATCAAACGTTAAAGGGTGGTATTTCGGGGACGACTCATAATCATACCGGCGTGACTACTTCAAAGCTCTCACCTATCCTTCTGGCTACATCAAAATTCAATGTTCAGCGTCAAGCTATAGTAAAGGTTCACGGGGTGCTTTCACCGTTCAGCCGCGGGTACACCGCATCTTTCACGGCGATTTCAATTTCGCCGAGCTCGGGTGGAGACGAGCCTGGCCACCAGCTATGCCATTCGTGCAGGCCGGAACTTACCCGGACAAGGAATTTCGCTACCTTAGGACCGTTATAGTTACGGCCGCCGTTTGCTCGCTTCGATCAGGAGCTTCTCTTTGCGATAACACCATCAATTAACCTTCCAGCACCGGGCAGGCATCACACCCTATACGTCCCACTTTCGTGTTTGCAGAGTGCTGTGTTTTTACTAAACAGTTGCAGCCAGCTGGTATCTTCGACCGGTTCTGGCAGCGCGCCCGCGAGCAAGCCTCACACTGACGCCGGCGCACCTTCTCCTGAAGTTACGAGTGCTATTTTGCCTAGTTCCTTCACCCCGGGAGTCTCTCAAGCGCCTGAGTGTTACTCTACCTGACCACCACGTGTCGGTTTTCGGTACCGCAGTTTTTAGATAAAGCCTGGAAGCTTGGTGGCTTTTCTGGAAGTGTGGTATCGGTTACTTCAGCTCCGTAGAGCTCGTCAGCATCTCGGTGTTAAGGAAGTCCGGATTTGCCTAAACTTCCCACCCACCAGCTTAAACGTGCATATCCAACAGCATCGCTAACTCCAGCCTGCTCCCGTCCCCACATCGCAGCTTTATCCAAGTACGCCATATTAACCCGTTTCCATCGACTACGCTTTTGCGGCCCTCGCCTCAGGGGCCGACCCACCCTGCCCTGATTAACGTTGGACAGGAACGCGGTCTCTTCCGGCGAACGGGTTTTTCACCCGTTTTATCGTTACTTATGTCGGCATTCGCACCCTGTGATGCGTCCAGCAGCCCTCTCAGATTCACGCTGATCCGCTTACACAACGCTCTACCCAACAGTACATTACGTCTGATGCCGCAGCTTCGGTGCTATATTTGAGCCCGTTACATCTTCCGCGCAGGCCGACTCGACTAGTGAGCTATTACGCTCTTTAAATGATGGCCGCTTCTAAGCCAAGCATCCTAGCTGTCTCAAGCCTTCCCACTTCGTTTTCACTTCAATATAGACTTTGGGACCTTAGCTGGCGGTCTGGGTTGTTTCCCTCTCACGACGAACGTTAGCACCCGCCGTGTGTCTCCTGAGTATCGCTCTTCGGTATTCGCAGTTTGCATCGGGTTGGTAATCCGGGATGGACCCTCAGCGAAACAGTGCTCTACCCCCGAAGGTGTCCGCGCAAAGGCTCTACCTAAATAGATTTCAGGGAGAACCAGCTATCTCCCGGTCGATTGCATTTGTCACCCCAGCCACAAGTCATCCGCTAATTTTTCAACACAGTCGGTTCGGTCCTCCAGTTAGTGACCCAACCTTCAACCTGCCCATGGCTAGATCACCGGGTTTCGGGTCTATACCTTGCAACTCAATCGCCCAGTTAAGACTCGGTTTCCTTCGGCTCTATTCGGTTAACCTCGCTACAAAATATAAGTCGCTGACCCATTATACAAGGTTTGAGTCACCCTTGCGGGCTCCCACTGCTTGTACGTACAAGGTTTCAGGTTCTATTTCACTCCCTCACCGGGGTTCTTTTCGCCTTTCCTTCACAGTACTGGTTCACCATCGGTCAATCAGGGATGTTAGCCTGGAGGATGGTCCCCATCTACAGGATATCACGTGTCCCGCCTCTACTTTGTCGTTAGCTTAGTACCATACACGGACTTCAGTACGGGGGCTATCATCACCCTGTGCCCTGTGCTTCCCAGCACATTCTCTGTCGCTGTCATTATCACTAACAGGCTCTTTGCGTTCGCTCGCCGCCACTAACGAAAATCTCAGTTGATTTCTTTTCCTCCGGGGTACTTAGATGTTTCAGTTCTCCCGGTTCGCCTCATTATCCTATAATTCAGATAATGATGTTCTTCACCCACTGGGTTTCCCCATTCGGACATCTTGGATTAAACGCCTCTTATCGACTCATCACAAGCTTTTTCGCAGATTAACGCACGTCCTTCTGTCGCCTCTGATTGCCAAAGGCATCCACCTTGTACGCTTTGTCCTTAACCATACAACCTCAAGTATTCTTATGATTAACTCAACCTCATGAACTTAAAATTAAATTTAAAATAAACTTTCCTAAAATCACAACATTGAATCGAAAAACACTTAACGTCGCTAAGCAGTAACAGTTAATTTATTCAGAGCATCGCCTTTTGTAATCACCCTCACTCAGACTTTCTTGAAAGTCTCGCCAACTTGTTTCTGGTTTGTTAAAGAACAGGTTTTAGTAAAGAAGATGAATAATCATCTTTATGTGGCGTCCCCACGATTCGAACCCCGGTTACCGCCGTGAAAGGGCGATGTCCTGAGCCTCTAGACGATGGGGACAACATATGATAAAGATGCTCTCTTCTTCCTTTACTTTTGCTCTCTTCTCTTGTTCACAATCATCAGCCAAACTGTGTGGACACTTTCAAGTTCGTCTTTCGGTAAGCGAGGTGATCCAACCGCAGGTTCCCCTACGGTTACCTTTGTGCGACTTCACCCCAGTCATGAATCATACCGGGTAAACGCCCCTTGCGGTTAAGCTATCTACTTCTGGTACAACCCACTCCCCATGGTGTGACGGGCGGTGTGTACAAGGCCGGGAACGTATTCACCGCGACATTCTGATTCGCGATTACTAGCGATTCCGACTTCATGAGTCGAGTTGCAGACTCAATCCGGACTTAGACGTACTTTTAGAGATTCACTCCACCTCGCGGCTTCGTCGCCCTCTGTATACGCCATTGTAGCACGTGTGTAGCCCTACTCGTAAGGGCCATGATGACTTGACGTCATCCCCGACCTTCCTCCGGTTTATCACCGGCAGTCTCCTTTGAGTTCCCGACCCTAATCGCTGGCAACAAAGGATAAGGGTTGCGCTCGTTGCGGGACTTAACCCAACATTTCACAACACGAGCTGACGACAGCCATGCAGCACCTGTCTCATGGTTCCCGAAGGCACTCTCATATCTCTACAAGATTCCATGGATGTCAAGAGTAGGTGAGGTTCTTCGCGTTGCATCGAATTAAACCACATGCTCCACCGCTTGTGCGGGCCCCGTCAATTCATTTGAGTTTTTAACCTTGCGGCCGTACTCCCCAGGCGGTCGATTTATCACGTTAGCTACGGGCACCAAGCTCAAGAGCCCAATCCCCAAATCGACAGCGTTTACAGCGTGGACTACCAGGGTATCTAATCCTGTTTGCTCCCCACGCTTTCGCACATGAGCGTCAGTACATTCCCAAAGGGGCTGCCTTCGCCTTCGGTATTCCTCCACATCTCTACGCATTTCACCGCTACACGTGGAATTCTACCCTCCCTAAAGTACTCTAGACCCCCAGTCTGAAATGCAATTCCCAGGTTAAGCCGAGGGATTTCACACCTCACTTAAAAGTCCGCCTGCGTGCCCTTTACGCCCAGTTATTCCGATTAACGCTCGCACCCTCCGTATTACCGGCGGCTGCTGGCACGGAGTTAGCCGGTGCTTCTTCTGTGATTAACGTCAATTTGTTGTGCTATTAACACAACAGCCTTCCTCGTCACCGAAAAGAACTTTACAACCGAAGGCCTTCTTCATTCACGCGGCATGGCTGCGTCAGGGGTTGCATTGCGCAATATTCCCCACTGCTGCCCTCCCGTAGGAGTCGGGCCGTGTCTCGGTCCCGGTGTGGCTGGTCATCCTCTCAGACCAGCTAGAGATCGTCGGCTTGCAGGCCTTTTTACCCCACCAACTACCCTAATCCCACTTGGGCTCATCCCATGGCATGTGGCGAAGGTCCCACACTTTCATCTCTCGATTCTACGCGGTATTAGCGACAGTTTCCGTCGTTATCCCCCTCCATAAGCCAGATTCCCAAGCATTACTCACCCTGTCCGCCACTCGTCAGCATAAGTACAAGTACTTACCTGCTACGTTCGACTTGCGTATGTAAGCCTGCCGCCAGCGTTCAATCTGAGCCATGATCAAACTCTTCAATTCAAAAGTTTAATCGCTCACTGCTGACTAATTAATCTATCTATAAATCAAACGATTGTTTTCGTAGCACTATTCAGTTCAATTTTTAAAATTCTTTAAAAAACAGAATATTCAAGTGCCCACCAGTTTGTCTGATTGATTGTTAAAGAACAAAAACGACGCGCTGTTTAGTGCTTTACAACGGCGCGTCGTTGTGGGGCAGTATTATAGGCTTTTATCCAGACCTTGCAACCCCTGCAAAATATTTTCTGATTGATTATTTTTTAGATCTTTTTGACTAAAAATTAAAGCTTGGCAGATCCGCACATGAATCTAAAACATAGTCTGCTTCATCTTCCTCCTTTGCGGTAACCTCTTTGCCCGTTCTCACTAAAATATTCGTTTTGATCTTTGCACCTTGGCCTGCAAATAGATCCTCGATTTTATCTCCAATCATAATCGACCTGCCGGATCAATATTCAATTCTTCAATCGCCTGTGGCAGCATTCCCCGATTTAGGCTTGCGACAGTCACAATCCTGTTTAAATTCCGCAAGTTTTGCCTCCGGATGATGCGGAGCAGTAATAGATGCCGTCCAAAATCCACACCACGATCTGCCAATGACCAATCCATCCACTCCGTTAATTGCAAGAATTCCTGTTCGGTAAAATAACCTCGGGCAATACCTGATTGATTTGTCACTAATACTAATAAATATCCCATTTCCTTTAATTTTTAAGTGATTCAATACTTCCTTCAATAAAGTGAAAATCATCGATTTTATGTACATATCCATAATCAATATTTAATGTGCCATCACGATCTAAAAACACTGCTTTGTTCATTTTATTCTTCCTATAGTTAAGTTCCTTAACGATTATCTTCTTTATTTTTCGCACCATGCAAACCACCTGCCATTTTATTCTAGCTAAGAACAAACAATTATAATAATATGGCGGATAAAATGTTGACACGGCATTCTAGACGTCTAGAATACAAACTTAATTTTTCATAAATAAGTAAAGAATCAAAGGGCTTATATGATTAAGCTAAAAACTGTAAGCAAAATTTTCTCAACGTTTCAGGCAAAAACTGACCGCACTTGATAATGTTTCCTTTAGAGATTCCGAAAGGCCATATCTGTGGTGTTATCGGCGCGTCCGGTGCAGGCAAAAGCACCTAATTCGTTTGTGTAAACCTATTGGAAAAACCCTCTGAGGGCTCGGTCATCATTGATGGCAATGATCTTTCCCAATTAAGTGATGCCGAATTAGTATTAGAACGTCGTAATATCGGCATGATTTTTCCAGCATTTTAATTTATTAAGCTCACGCACTGTTTTTCGGCAATGTGGCGCTCCCATTAGAATTAGAGGGCGTACGCAAAAAAGAAATCGAAGCCAAAGTAAAATGAATTACTGTCCTTAGTCGGTTTAAGTGACAAAAATGTTTACCCGCTAATTTATCCGGCGGGCAAAAACAAGCGTGTTGCCATTGCACGTGCACTAGCAAGCGATCTAAAGTGTTGTTATGTGACGAAGCCACCAGTGCGCTTGGATCCGGCCACCACACATTCCATCTTAAAATTATTAAAAGAAATCAACCGCACTTTAGGCATCACCATTCTCCTAATCACCCACGAAATGGACGTAGTCAAACGCATTTGTGATTTAGTCGCCATTATCGATCGCGGCAAACTGGTGGAGCAAGGTTCGGTGAGCGACATTTTCTCTAATCCGAAAAACCGAACTGGCGCAACAATTTATTCGTTCTACCTTTAATGTCAATTTGCCGGATGAATATCTCGATAATCTGTTGCAAACGCCGAAAACACGCTTAAGTCCTACCCGATTATCAATTTGAATTTACCGGCCGTTCTGTTGATGCTCCATTACTATCTACAGGCCTCAAAAAGTTTGGTGTGGAATTAAGCATTTTGACATCACAAATTGAATATGCCGGTGGCGTGAAATTTGGTTTCACCGTAGCTGAAGTGGAAGGCGATGAAGATGCTATCACACAAACTAAAATTTATTTAATGGAAAAACAATGTACGCGTTGAGGTATTGAGCTATGTGGAATGATTTTTTTAACGCAACTTACGCCTCAAATGTGGCAAGCGGTGTGGGTTTCCACCTATGAAACCGTGTATATCAGTTTCGCCTCAACCCTTCTAGCAGTGGTCGTCGGTTTACCTTTTGGCGTGCTGACCTTTTTAACCGGCAAAGGTGAAATTCTCGCAGAATTCACGTCTCAATCTGATGCTAAATATCATCATTAACATCGGACGTTCAATCCCGTTTATTATTTTGTTAATTATCTTGTTGCCGTTCACCCGTTTTTGTGTTAAATACTACGTTGGGGACAACTGCAGCAATTATCCTGTTAAGCATTTGCGCCATGCCGTTTTGTCGCAGGTCTCACCGCGAATGCATTAGTTGAAATGCCAAAAGGTTTAACGGAAGCGGCAAAAAGCCATGGGAGCAACCAACTGGCAAATTATCTGAAAATTCTATTTACCGGAAGCGCTACCAACCTTAATCGACGGAATTACTTTTAACGTTAGTCACCCAGTTTGGGTTACTCCGCCATGGCGGGCATTGTCGGCGGCGGCGGTTTAGGCAGTCTTGCCATCAACTACGGTGAATATCGCAACATGGTTTACGTCAGTGGATATAGCCATCGATCATCGTCGTATTCGTCATGATTTCACAAAAACTGGGCGATGATTTAGCAAAACGCGTAGATCATCGTTAATCAACCAACAAACATAGCATCATAAATGAGGATCTCTTTATGAACTTAAAAATTATTAGGCGTAGCAACATTAGCCTCTGTTTTCGCCCTAACAGCATGTAACGAAGAGAAAAAGCAGAAGCTGCACCAGCAGGCAAACCGGCAGCAGAGGCGCCGGCTAAAAATCAAAGTCGGCGTAATGGCGGGTCCTGAGCACGAAGTGGCGGAACGTCTGCACAGAGTCGCAAAGAGAAAAATATAACTTAGACGTAGAGTATGTTTTATTCTAACGACTATGCCTTACCAAACACGGCCGTTTCCAAAGGCGATTTAGATGCAAACGCCATGCAGCACAAAACGTATTTTAGACAAGATTCCCCAAGCGAGGTTTAAAACAACCTCGTTATCGTGGGCAACACCTTTGTTTATCCGTTAGCGGGTTATTCCATCACGTAAATGATTTTATGGCGCAGTGATTGCCGTACCAAATGACCCAAGCAAATCTCGTTGCTCGTGCGTTGATTTTATTGGAAAAAAAGGGTTAATTAAATTAAAAGATGCCATCAATCTTTTCTCTACTTCCATGGATATCGTGAAATCCAAACATTTACAAGTAAAGAAGTGGATACTTTTGCGGCATCGCGCTTTAGACGATGTTGATTTGGCTGTTGTAATAACAACTATGGTCAGGTTGGCTTGAATGCAAGATCATTGCGTTGTGGAAGATAAAGATTCTGCAAATATCGTGTCGCGCACTGATAACAAAGATAGCAAAGCTTCAAGATTTCAAAGCTACCAAACCCGGAAGGAACAAGAAGCGAAAACACTTTAAAGACGGCGTATAGTTGGTAATTTAGCTACTTAAAACATGTAAATGAGACCGTACTAGCCAATATGAGGTAAAGGCGGTCTTTTTACACGTTTTTTACGGAGGAAATTAAGATGAAAGTCACCAGTTCAGCCATATTGAGAACGGGCATTTACGCCGACAAATACGGCAAAGCGAGGCTCAGTTTTTAGCCCAAACGGCGCCCACCCGTACTCCATTCCTTTTGAGATCACCGATGCGCCTGCCGGGCACCAAAATCCTTTCGCGGTAGTACCAGAAGATAAAGACGCCATCACCGCCTGCCGGCTTTTGTTTGGATCGCACTGGCTGATGTGCTGACTTGGAGCGCACCTCCGTGCAAGAAAACGAAAGCCAAACAGCGACAGATTTCGTGCAAGAGTGCAAACAGAGTTGGGCAAGTGCATTGGGCAAGTTTGACATCAAAGAAGCTCTCGCTGCGGCGCGGCAGCTGGCGCCACCGAACTCAAACCATCGCTATGAACTTTATGTCTACGCGTTAGATACCAAACTCAACTTTGCTGCACAGGTTTTCCGTTTTCAACGAACTGCATTACGCCATGCAAGGGCATATTTTAGACCAAGCCTATTTAGTGGGTTGGTATAACGTTTAATGAATCGGTTTAAGAAAAATCCTCGTCGACATTGACGAGGATTTTTATGAGCGCTTTTAGACGCCTTTTTGCGCCTATAATAAAGCTCGTTTATGTTTTATACCATCAGGAACATCATGTTAGATATTGTTTTTATACGAGACCGGAAATTCCACAAAACACCGGCAATATTATTCGTTTATGCGCCAACACCGGCTTTCGCTTACATTTAATCGAGACCATCTGGGATTTTACCTGGGACGACAAAAATTACGTCGTCCGGCTTGGATTACCACGAATTTGCCGACATCAAAAAGCACAAAACTTTGCAGGCATTTTTGCAAAGTGAACAACCGAAGCGCTTATTTGCCTTAACGACAAAAGGCACACCGGCACACAGCGAAGTGACATTTGAATTGGGCACTATTTATCGTTCGGCCCGGAAACCCGCAGCATTCCGATGGACATTTTTAAAACAACATGCCGGCGGAACATCCGAATTCCAATGACGGCCAACAGCCGCAGTATGAACCTCTCCATTCCGTTGCCGTCACGATATAGCGAAGCCTGGCGCCAGCTGGGGTATCAAGGCGCAGTAACTAAATCGATAACAGCCCATCGTTTGATGGGCTTATTTCTCTAAAGTGCGGTCGTTTTTCTTCTCGCGTTTTTACGACAATGCCTACCGCGCTTTTAACGCTGTCGCCATATTTTCCCGTAACTCGTTCCTTACATACAGCACAAATGCCTTGCGATACATAGAACGTTTGTTACTGGGAAATGGTCATCCATGTTCTCGGTTTCAAACGTGGCGGCAACCCCAATACTCACCAAGTTTCCTTGCGGATTCGGCAGCAAGATCGCATCATAGTCCACGACATACCGCTTGCTTTTGCACGAAACGGGATTGTGTTTGATATTTATGCGGAATGCCCCAAAGCGCGGAATAACCCAGGGTGACGGTTAAGGCTTTCATTGCCTCTACCATTAAACAGGCCGGACGCAAACCGTGGCATAGTAAGAGTACTCACCATCTCTTTTGAGACCTTTCAAAGCTCGGACCTTGCAGATCACGGCGGATCAAGAGCGCATGCTGCACTTTCCTGAAGGTTAATAAATCAAATTCACTGCTGGCACGTGTTAATTCCAGTGTCCAAAAATCCCTCCATTGGCTGATGCTCACCATGTTTCAGAGGTCAACTCAAACTCCGGAATCACCTCGCCAAAGGAAATCGGCTGTTGCCAAAGTGGCGGCAAACCAAGTGCGGTCAATCGGTAAACGTCAGGTTGTCGCGATTTCTTCAAAGCGTTGTTTTCGTGTTAAAACGCTTATCCAAAACGATGCACCAACGGATAACTAAAATTTGGGTGAGCATGAGTAAAGTGGCTAATGACGGATCTTGATTCACAAAATGCTCAAATTTTGATGATTCGCCAATGTAAAAGCGAACGTACGATAGATAGCGAAACCGCTTCATACGATAAAGATTTTCCCTGATCCGGATATAAAAACAACGGATTAGGCCATTGATAAAGGCTCTGTTCGGTCATTGGTATTATTTGAGTCAAAAATGAATAAAAATTGGCGCGTATTTTCGCATAATCGATACTTTTTGCATTATCGTAGGCTTGATAAAGTATGCTAGCCGCCAATTTCATTGACCAATCACTTATGGAGACGGAAAAATGTCCGATATCAAACTGAATTATCCATAAACCCATTTTCTTACTAGCGCGCCAAATCTAAAAAGCCTACCGGAAGACAGCGGTGCTGAACGCCTTTTGCCGGACGCTCCAACGCAGGAAAATCCACTGCATTAAACGCGCTCACTCAACCATTTAGCCAGGACCGCCAAAACGCCGGGACGCACTCAATTAATTAATCTTTTTGAAGTGGAACCGCAATGTAAATTGGTGGATTTACCCGGCTACGGCTATGCTGCCGTACCGGAGCAAATGAAAACAACAATGGCAACACGCCTTGGGTGAGTATTTGCAAAAACGCGAATGCCGTTTCTGCGGGCATCATTGTTTTTAATGGATATCCGTCATCCGTTAAAAGATTTGGATCAGCAATGATTGAATCGGGGCCGTGTCTGTCGACCTACTGATTTTATTGTTCCTCACCAGCCGATAAACTCCAGCCAAAAGCGAAGCAGCAAACAAGTCAAAATGGTGCGCTGAGCTTATTTTGCTCGTTTCAAGGCGATATTCAAGTGGAAGCCTTCTCTGCCCTAAAACGCACGTGGTATCGACCGCCTCGCCGCTAAATTAGATAGTTGGTTTTACTCGAATTTTGCATAATTAAATCCCTGTTTTGCGATCCATCTCCCAGTGTTTGAAGTAGCTTTCACAACACGCTTTTTATGTTGTCACTCCTGTTATTTACGGAGGACAAGATGTCTTTAGCTGCCATCGTTTACAGTCGTGCTTCAATGGGCGTGCAGGCGCCTTTAGTGACGATTGAAGTGCATTTAAGTAACGGCAAGCTCTAACTTTACGTTGGTTGGATTGCCGGAAAAAACTGTTAAAGAAGCACAAGATCGAGTTCGTAGTGCATTGCTGAATGCCGAATTCAAATATCCCGCCAAACGCATTACCGTCAATCTCGCACCGGCTGATTTACCCAAAGAAGGCGGACGTTTTGACTTACCTATCGCTATCGGTATGCTTGCGGCTTCAGGTCATATTGATGCGGAAAAATTAAAACAATTTGAGATTTATCGGTGAATTGGCATTAACCGGTCAACTCCGCGCGGTACATGGGCTAATTCCTGCCATGTTGGCTGCCAGCAAAACGAAATGTATTATCGCTTAGTGGCAATGCCAATGAGGCCTCATTGGTCTCCGATCAAGAAACGTATTTTGCCCATTCATTGCTTGAAGTTGTGCAATTCTCTCAATAATCAAGGGGAACTTCCTTTAGCAAACGACGTGACGGCTCAAAGTGCGGTGGATTTTAGCGGCGAAAATCAAAAGATCTCACGGATATTATCGGTCAACAACACGCCAAACGGGCGCTGATTATTGCCGCAGCCGGGCAACATAACTTTGCTATTTTTGGGCCCACCCGGCACCGGTAAAACCATGCTTGCCAGTCGTTTAACGGGGCTGTTACCGAAATGACCGACCAGAGGCCATCGAAACTGCCTCCGTTGCTAGTCTCGTGCAAAATGAACTGAATTTTCATAATTTGGAAACAACGCCCTCTTCCAGCCCCACATCACAGTGCGTCCACGCCGGCTTTAGTGGAGGCGGCACAACTCAAAACCCGGCGAAATTTCTCTCGCTCATAACGTGTGCTTAGACGAACTGCCTGAATTTGAACGTAGTGTGCTGGATGCTTTACGCCAACCGTTAGAAAGTGGAGAAATCATTATCGCGCGCCAATGCGAAAATTCTAGTTTCCGGCAGGTTTCAGCTTATCGCGGCGATGAACCCAAGCCCAACGGGGCATTATCAAGGGACACTACAATCGTACGTCGCGCAACAAATCATGCGGTATTTAAATCGTCTCTCCGGCCCATTTCTGGATCGTTTTGATTTATCCATTGAAGTGCCTTTGTTGCCACAAGGCAGTTTTGCAAAATAATACGGAGGCGTGGCGAACCTAGCGCAATCGTCCGTGAAAAAGTGTTAAAAACCCGCAACATCCAATTAGAACGTGCAGGCAAAATAAACGCCCACTTAACCGGTAAAGAAATTGAACGGGATTGTAAACTGGAAAGCAAAGACGCATTATTTCTCGAAAATGCCCTGACTAAACTAGGGGCTTTTTCCGTACGCGCATATCACCGCATACTAAAGTATCCCGCACCATCGCGGATTTGGTGAGAGCCCCAAATACCCAACGGCATTTGAGCGGAGGCATTGGGATATCGGGCAATGGATCGATTGTTGCAGAGGTTATCGAAAAAGAATCCGGTTAAATCAAAGCCAATTCACTATTCAAAAAGCAAAATGATGTAGCCGTTGCATAAAGCTGAAATGACGGTCACTGAGCTTGTCGAAGTATAAGTCATTTCGCTCTCCGATACAAAAACGAATGCTTCGACAAGCTCAGCAAGTGTTTTGTGCATTTGCTACATAATGCCGTATTTTTATATAACAACATTTAAGGCACGCCACGTAGCGATGGCACATTTTTCATAGGTGGCGCCGAGGTTGGGGCGAATGTGGCGCTAAAGAGGAAAATAAACGGTTTCGGCGTACTCACTTTTTCCATTCCGCCAAAGACTCGCCCATAGAAACCAACTGCACATCTGACGGCAAATTAGCAATGCCGGCCTGCAAAAGCTGCAATGGTATTTTTTACGCGGATGACCAGCAGCAATGGCAGTACCATGTTTTTGGGCATACTGCACAGCAACCTGAAATTGCCGTTGAACATCGGCAAAAGCAAGCTATCGTCTAGAAAATATGTGCCGATCTAACGCGCGTACGCCCGCTCTCTTGGCCATTTTCCCCGCACGCTACGCCCAATGGTACGGCTATCGAGAAAAATAAATGATGTTCACGAAGTGCGTCATTAATTTCGTCATTAATAGCCACATCAGCGGTGGCGGCACTCCCCATGTGATTGTTCATCCCAATGGCATTAGATACGATATTTTTGGCCGTTTGTACGCGTTGATTCACTTCATCTTGTGTCATGCCCAAATGTAGCCCGCCACCTTCAATCTTGGTTTTAGACAGGGTTTCATAGGCAGTGGATGAGAATATCGCGTCCTTGTTGATGCGCCTCGTTGGTTGCGCGCTTTTAGCGTGTGGCGCGGCGGGAATAATCGCCACGGAAACCGCTTGAGGTAACGCGAGAATTTGTGCATCTTCCTGGGGTGATAGCTGAAATCATCAACTGACACGCAAGTTTGGCAGAATACACCGAAGGCGACAGCAAAAGTGCGGTCACAACGTCAACGTTGGCTTTTGCCAACGACCCTTTTCGGGGTGAATAAGCGAACGAGGTGAGCTTATGAATAAAACAACGTTTTTCTTGTCACGTTCATCGTAAACCAACCTACCCGGATTCACCGCCACGCCTTTACGACGAATTTCCAAAACACAACCCGCTTTTTGGATTGTCCTCCGCTGTTACCAACCTCACCGATTTTTCTGCCCGGCTTTCACTAGTTGACCTTCTTTCACTGCAACGGATTGGTTATAACCATATAAACTTAAATCATTTTCGCCATGTTTGACGATCACCATCAAACCATAGCCTTGTAACCAGTTAGCGAGAATCACCCGCCCATCGGCAGTGGCTTTGACCGACGTACCGCTTCCGGCAGCAATCACACATTCCTTCCAGCGCAATTCGCCCATTTGTGTAGAACCAAAACTATTCATCAATTTTGCCGCTGACCGGAAAAGGCATATTGTTTTTAGCCGGTTTGCCTAAGCTGGACGAACTGCTTAACAACTGACGCCCTGTGCAGTGGGCTCGATAAGGTTTCTGCGTTTTGGTTTCTTCCGCCTGTTTTTCTGCGCCAAGGCGTCCCGCTCACGTTGTTCGTTGACGTGCCGCTTGCTCTGCCCGTTGAATTTCCTGACGAAGGGGCATTTTCATTGGCTTTCAGCGCTTCTAATTTACTTTCGTCACGGCTTAAACTTTGATTCAGCTGATTCAAGGTGGATTGACGCTCCTTCTGCACCTTTTGCAACTCTTGCTGCTGCTTCTTCTGATCGGCAGGGTTTGTGTCTGTTGTTCTTTATGTTGTTCGGCAATCACATCTTTTTGTTTTGCCAACTGCGTTTGTGTATTCTGCAAATCCTCAATGAGTTTCATGCGCGCTTGATTCAAATGGGCATAATACGCTTTCATGCGATCGGCGTTTTGCCGCTTTCTCCGACAACATTCGCTGCGCAACCGAAGCATTCGCGCCGGAACGATACGCCGAATCTGACTGCTTCGCCAGTTTCGCTTTTTGTTCTTTTTCCTGTTTTTGTAACTGTTTGATTTGCTTATCGGTATCGCTAATAGCTTTATGCGAATTTCTTTCAAATCAGATTCCGTTTGACGTAATTTGCCAATCCATTGTTAATCTGATTTTCTTGATTTTTAAGTGTGGATTGCAACTTTGCTGCTCGGCTTTTTGACCCGCAATTTTTGTTCTTGTTGTTTAATTTGCTGATGAATTTTCGATAAGTCATCGCCTTGAGCGGCAAAAAGAAAAAGGAGGTAAAAAGGAAAAGTGCGGTCAAAAATTGAACATGTTTTTCAATTGAATAAAACTGCGACTTACGGCACGAATATTTTTCGCCCCGCCGATAAGAGATTGCTCATGCTTAATTTTACTCAATTGTTGCCACATAACCTACTTATTCCCTTTTAATAAAACGCGCTAAATATACCATTAATTGCCGGCAGACCTAAGCAAATATTCACAACTCAAAAACTCAACGAAAACCCACCGCACTTTCCTGCCTAAAATTCCGTTGACGGATGCTCAGCATCATCCCACAATACACGCTTATTTTGATTATTTTTAACACAAGGAAAGAAAATGGCTTTTAGCTCCTTATTTACTTTATTAGACGATATTGCCTCATTGTTGGATGATGTCCGGTGATGACCAAAGTCGCCGCCAAAAAGACTGTCGGCGTCGTAGGCGATGATTTGGCATTGAACGCCAACCAAGTCACCGGCGCTACCGCAGAACGAAATTGCCTATTGTGTGAGCGGTAACTAAAAGGCTCATTAGTCAACAAAATCATTTTAATCCCAATTGCGCTTTTGTTTATCCGCCTTTCTGCCCTCTTTAATTGTTCCACTATTAATGATCGGTGGCATGTTTATGGCTTCGAAGGTGTGGATTCTGCACAAATTCTTTTGCTCACCACGACGAACCCAATGAAGCACAAACTTTGATGAAAAAGCCAAAATTAAAGGTGCCATTCGTACTGATTTTATTCTTTCCGCCGGATCATTATTATTGCTTTTGGGCGAACTTTCCGATGCGGGAAATCCTCACACAAATTATCTCGCTTTGTCATTATCGGCGCTAGGCATTACCCTTGTGGTTTATGGCATTGTGGCCTTAATCGTCAAAGCAGATGATTTTGGTGTATTTCTTTATAGGCGGTGCAGCCGAAAACGATAGCAAAGGCATTTTCTATTTTATCATGCCCTAAATTTATGCGTTCCCTAAGTTTTATCGGCACTCGTTGCCATGTTCCTTGTAGGTGGCGGGATTTTTGTACATAACGTTGAAACATTGCATCATTTGCTGGCAGATTGCAAACTCGCTGAAGGTGGGTTGGGAATATTGTCCACAATTGTAGTCGGTGTAGCCGTAGGCGCTGTGTGCTGTTTGGTTGTGTTACCAATGATGAAATTATTTGAAGCCAAAAAGATTAAAAACACTTAATTTCAATTAATTAACTCTTTGTTTAAGGCTTGCATCATATTTATATATAGCTCATACTTTTTGACAAAAATTACCTTTTATAGGATTCTCAAATGACTAAAACTCCCGATGCCGATATGTTAGTGCAATCAAGCACTACACCCGATAACCAAATAACAAAAACATCCTCTTCAGCATCATCTTTGAATATCCCAAAGACAGAGGAATTGCTCTGCCGCCGGTAAGCTGAATGTCATAGCGGAGCTCGCCGGTAATGAGAAGTTAGCAAAAAGCAGCAAAAGTACAAAAGGTTGCCTCGCAAGCCAAACAGGGAATCGAAATTGCACAAAACGTGCTTCATCGGGTGCGAGACATGGGGACAAAAAGAACAAAAGTGCCGGAAGGCGTTCCGAATGAAGCCGAAGCATCATCCGGTTTATCTCAGCTATTAGGATTATCACCGAGCGGTTTACAATTTACATTACAATCGGCCGGTTTACCGCCGACAACCTTTGAAGTCATTCGGTTTAATTTATATGAACACTACAACGAGCTTTTTGCGCTGGATGTCGAGGTCGCTAGTGCCGATGCGGCTATCGCGTTTAATGCCGTCTTAGACAACCAAGCCACATTGACGCTATGGCGCGATGGCAAACAACTGCGTCGAAGTCAAGGGAATCGTCGCTCACTTTGAACAAGGCGATAGCGGTTTCCACCAAACGTTCTATCGACTCCATATTGTGCCCGATATGTGGCGTTTGGGACTACGCGCTAACTCCCGTATCTTCCAACAAAAAGACATACAAAGCTATTCTCACTACCCTACTCTCTGATAACAAAGTGATGGACTATCGCTTTGTCCTGCGTGATAACCACCCGGCCCGGGAGTTTTGCGCACAATACCGCGAAACCGATTTGGACTTCTTTAATCGATTAACCGCCGAGGAAGGCATTTTCTATTATTTTGATGAAAACAGCGTGTTGTCTTAAGTGATGATGCCGCTGCTTTAAATAATGAGAAAGCCGTGGTATTGCCTTTATAACTTGAACCACAATGCCCAATTACAGGAAGACACGGTCAATGCCTTTGCCCATAATGAGCGGGTACGGGTTTCGCATGCGGTGTTAAGGACTATACGTTTAAGAAACCATTGTGGAGACGATGTTTCATGCCGAGGCCAAAGATGTGGAGGCTCAACGAGCTACTATGAGCATCTATGATTTCGGGGCGATTTAAAGACGGGCGGGTAAGCAGTACACGCAATATCGTTTAGACAGTCTGCAGTGATGCCCATAGCGGGCGGGGCAAGAGCAATAGTCCGTGCTTAATAGCGTGAGTTGTTACAGTTGCAACAACATCCCAATGCGCAGTTTAATACCCCATGGCAGTTAACCGGGGTAACTTATGAGGGGGAGCAACCGCAAGCCGCCAAGCAAGATGCCGCGGTGGTGCAACCACCCCACATTGTGTCTTTACCTGCATTCCCCGCCATCAAACCTGGCGTCCCCTACAACGCACCAAGCGTCATTGGTAGAGGGCCACGCCGGCCATTGTGACCGGTCCGAAGGGGAGGAGATTTGATACCGATAACTTTGGACGGGTGCGATTACATTTTTATGGGATAGGAAGGCACGTATGATGACCATAGCTCTTGTTGGTGCGGGTAACCCAACCTTGGGCGGGTAAAGGCTGGGGATGGTGGCGATTCCTCGGGTCGGCCATGAGGTGATGGTAGGACTTTTTAGAAGGTGACCCCGACCAGCCGATAGTCACCGGGCGAACCTACCATGCGAGACATGCCGCTGCCGGCCAGAGTACACAACACAAAACCCAGATGCATCTGATGTCACAGACCTATAAGGGGGTGGTTATAATGGGATGATGATGGAAGATGAACAGGGTAAACAACGCTTGGACTTCCAGGCTCAACGGGATATGAATACCTTAGTGCTCAATGACCGAGCCACTAATGTGGGTGGGAATCACAAGAAACCGTCAAGGCGAACAGAAAGTCAGTGGTGGCCATGACCGTTATAAAGAGGTGGTGGAGAGGAAACCCAAACCATTGACGAGAGCGCAAATTATTACTGTAGGCAAGGATTATCAGTTAATCGCCAATAACGGTCCGGTGTCCATGACATCCAAGGCGGACAATATGATATTTGAGACCGCCGGTGCACGTCTTACCCTATTTAAGAACGGGAATATTCAACTGGAAGGGAAGTCGGTGTGTATTAATGGTGCACCCATTGAGTTAAATCCGGGTGGGGCGGCGGCATCTGAGTGCTGAAACTGACTCTGCGCCGGCTTCAGATGCCGGTGGCGACGGAGGAGCTGGTGGTGCTGCTGGTGGCGGTGGTGCTGAGTGGCGGAGGTGCTGGTGCTGTGGCGATGCGGGCGCAAATGATACTGAAAAACATTAAGTATTCAGAGCCTATCCTCACGCCTGAACAAATGGGAAAAATCGGAAATTCAACGTCTAGTATAGCTTCTAATATCGGGGTAATGGTCGGTCAAATGGCGAAAGATAAAAGTCACCGAAGAGGCCTCTCAAAAAATTTTGTAGATGGCGCCCTTGATATTGCTAAGAAAACAACCGATCTCTTTGTTGATAAAGGGGAATGGTTGGGGCGGCAATCGGCGGAGGAAATATCGTTATTCCTGAACCACCAAGCAATATAGCAAAGTTATTCGCGTGGATCCAAATCGAGCGCCTCCCATTGTTGGTGGGGCGATTGATATGGGAGTTCGAAATTCATCGTAAATGTGAAAAATGTTCCGATGCAGGTATAAAGCTGTTAGCCATGTTGCCATTGAGGTTGCCACTGCTAAAGTAGCGGCTATGTCTGTGCGCGCCAACTGGTCCATTTGGAGCTGGTGTGTGTGCGAGTTTGCCAGCTTTGCGGCTGGTTGGGCGGGTTCAGATCATTTTGATAAATGGTAGATGATGAATTTAGAATGACATTACGGAAAAGTTAGTTTATCTCTATACAATTAAAGGGCAATTTCATATATATTTTAATGAACAAGATAATAATTTTTATAGAAATACAAGTAGATAGAAAATAAAACTATCCTCCCGCTATTGTTTTCTTAATTTCAATTTCTAGCGCAATACGTCAAATTTAATTGGGAAAATATGTTCCTGAGCACTGTTATTTTATTATTTGAGCTTTGGGAGTTAGGATACTATATAGCTAAGAATATCATAAAAACCAATAGCTCATTATTTAAAAACAACCTAATCTACTTAGAAAGAAGAGAGTTTATAGATAATTTTTGTTTTCAAGCAATAAAAAGCAATAAATCAGTCACAACAATAATTTACGCGATAATATTTCTTTTGTTTCTTTCTGTAGATTTCTTTATACACTATGAAACATATCTTCTTTTTCTTGCTATGTGCACTAGAGTGTTTAATTTTATTAATGCTAGAGACTAAACCATACAAAAAGGTTTTGTTTTGCATGTAGCCTCAAGACTGAGCCAATAATGACTAAAGGAGTCAAAATGAAAATTTATCCTATTGGTACAGTTTTAAAAGTCGGAGACGATCAAAACTATTAATGATTATCACAAGATTTCCGTTGACTATTGAGAAGGGAACTAAGGGGTGATATGATTACGCTGCCTGCTTATATCCATTTGGACTCATTACAACAAATATGCTTTTATTTTAATCAGAAGACATTACAGAAGTTGTTTTGAAGGATTTATCAATCAAAGAAGAAGAAACAAAAAATATTTGCTAGAACAAATACCCTCAATAAAATATCCTAAATTCAATATTCATGCAGGTAAACCCCAAACTCAGATCGCACCTTATCTGACAAAAGTGCGGTCATCAGTGTTTTTCAATATAAAAACGTTTTGATGACCGCACTTCGACATTTAAATTATGTATGACAACCGTACACCTTTAACTATAATGCCAGACAATCAGTTAGCAAGCCATTGATGACGCTCCGGCAACATAACCCAATCTAAGGAATACAACGATGATGGTTTACTCACCGCCGTCGATTGACGCATTGGGTCAAAAAGCACACTACATCTATAACAATAATCATCAGCCCATTCAAACAACCTATGCAGACGGTAGCCAAGAACAGTTTAACCATGACAACACCAGCGTCAGACTGATTCGCTACATTGACGGCAAAAAGACGTGACCGAATATGAATACAGCCTCGATGACGCATCACCGCTGCAACGCATGCCTTGGGACACACCTTTGCCCTGCCACCTGTGACAAACGCCAGACGGCTTAGCGTTCAACTCACCAACGAAAACTTCGTCACCTACCGTTTCGATTATGACCCGATGAGACCGCTCGTCGCCGAAAATCGGCTTTGACAACCGCAAAACTCGAACTTTATCGGTTACAACGAAAAAGGTGAACTGGCTACCCAACAGGAATTCGGCACGGATAACCGCAAACAGGTGTGCATGCTACCGAATTTCAACTGCGGATGACTGCGAGTCATTGCCGAACAGATTTCAACAGTTTGAAGGCCAAACCCAACAAACGAGCTATCACTATGACCAACTCGGCCGACTACGTCAGTTAGAGGACTGGGCAAACGACAATACACTTTATCTCTACGACAATGTGAGGCAGAGTTATCGAACATCATTTATCAGATAAAAGCGACCACAGCCAAGTGATGCGTATACCTATGACGCTTAACGGCAACCGATTGAAAACCACGCGTTTGCCGAATGGTGAGACACGATTGATTATCACTACTATGGTACGCGGGCACTTATCCGCAATCAAATTCAACGACCGCTTAATCACCGACATCACCCGCGATAAACTCCACGTGAAGCCTCGCGTCACAAGGCAAACTGGTCACCGCCTTTAAATTAGACGCTATCAGCAGACTGGAAGAACAGCTGGCAGCGCTTGAACAGCAAACCGCACAAACGACACAACAAGCCCTAGTGAACAGATATTATCGTTATGACGAAACCGGCAACCTAATACAAAGCCGTGATTTACGCATGGGCAATCAGGATTACTATTACGACAAACTCGGTCAACTGACTATGACCGGCACGAAGTCTTCGCCTTTTGACCCGGCGCATAACCTGATTGAGCGGGAAAGCGAAACGCCTAAACAACCAACTGCACGAATACCAAGGCGTCACCCACCGCTATGACGAGGTTTGGCAACAAACCAACGTAAACGCAATAACGGTGAGTACAAACCTATTCCTACAATGCTAAAGACCGGCTGATTAAAAGCGGTGATTCAAAGACCGAATCAAAAGGCAGAAACCTGGCATTATCAATACGACAGTCTTGGTAGACGAATGATAAAAGTGCGGTCAGAAAACGGCGCGCTTTTTAGCACACACAATGACCGAATTTGTGTGGGATGGCAGCCATCTGGTGCAAAGAAATCAATCGTGAAAATGACCGCACTTTCAGCTATATTTTACCGCAGCCCACAAAGCTATGAACCGTTGGCGCAGGTGTGCACAGACAACAAACGAAAACCATACTCAAACGCGCTGCTTCCATTGCGACCAGATTGGTGTACCACGGGAATTAACAGATGAGAACGGCAATCTTTGTTGGTATGGTGATTACCTCGACTGGGGCAAACTACGTACAGCCACAATCTCATGGCGGACGCATCAACCGTTCACGCCTACAAAAACCAGTATGCCGACGAAGAAACCGGCTTGCATTACAACTTCTTCCCGCTACTGACCCGAATATCGGGCGGTTTACCCTAACAAGACCGATAGGGTTGGCGGAGGAATAACCTATATAGGTTTGAGGGCGCGGTACAGAATCAAACCGATCCACTGGGTTTATTTGCACCAGCGCACGGCAGCCTTGGCTTTTTGCGCATTAGCCTCTGCGGCGACTGCTATGGCTGGCATTCTTATTGGCGTGGAATACTGGATGCTATGGAAGATCTGAGGATTCTTCCGGCATCAGTCAAGTGGATTCAACAGAGAGTCAATCGACAACAGATATAAGTAATTGCAGGTAAAACTGAATCAGGTTGCCCTTAGTAGTCCGTATCCTGTTGGCACGTTAGGGTATATTGGTCCTAGAATCGTACAAAAGAGGAGCGGATGGAGCTAAATAATGATGGGATTGAGATTCCGCATTTTAAAGTATTTTGCAGTGCAGCAAAATCAAAAGATTGTACTTGTCGTTGGCAGCAAACACAAAAAGTAATGCAAATATATGGACATCACACTAAATTTATTCCTAGCGGAGCAATTGATTTAAATGGTAAGGGTGACCCACCATCATATCCGTAAGATATTATATTTATGTGAGGATAATATGAAATTATATTTTTCACCACTTTGATATATTTAAGAGTATATATAAATCTAATGGTCGGATATAATCTCTCCATATTTATGTGAGGTTTTAGTGATGAAAAATTCATAAAATCTATTTCCGATCAAGTTAAAGGCGGAATGGAAAATGAAAGTAGTTACACCAATGATTTAATTTTTGAACAATGTTAGATTAATCAATGAATTGTCAAAAAGAAATTGTTATCTGATATTTTTGTATCAACATTTGGATTATAAGAATAAATTTGAATTATTTTATGACGATTGGGATGAGGCATTGAAACTGGAAGATTTGTGTGGGGTGGGATATATATAATAATCGAGATTCTGCAATGATTGATGGCATATACAATAAACTTGGATATAGATAATAATGTTTATATAAATAATAAAAATGATATAAAATAAATGGGGCCTTATTCCTGACTTGGACGCTTGTAATAACTATTTGGACAAAAACATGGTATCTATTTATGTAAATGGTGAGGGCTTAAAACTCATTGGGAGCCGGTTGCTGTATTGTGAGTCAGTTTACACTCAATAAATTAGAACTTTTGAATAGTTGATAAAAGAAACGGTTAACTCTTTTTATGGTTCATTGAAATCTGAGTTTCCTTTACAATTTCATGCCGTAAAAATGACCGCACTTTTTGTTGGTCTGGTGATTGCCTCGGCTGAGGAAAACTGCGTAACAGCCACAACCTGATGGCTGACACATCAACCGTTCACCTACAAAATCAATATGCCGACGAAGAAACCGGCTTGCATTACAACTTCTTCCGCTACTACGACCCGTATATCGGGCGGTTTACCCAACAAGCCCCGATTGGGTTGTGTAGCGAAATAACCTGTATCGGTTTTGAAGGTACTGTACAGAATCAAGTTGATCCATTGGGTTTATTTGCACCCGCACTTGCAGCTCCTTGGATTTTAGAAGCATTGGCCTCTGCAGCGACTGCTATGGCTGGCATTCTTATTGGCGTGGGAATAATGGATGCCAAGAGGAGTATGATAAAGACTCAAGCTCAATCTGCTGCCGCAAGTTGAGGCATCTAAATGTGCTAAAAACAGGTTGTCCTCCTTGTAATCCGTATCCTGTCGGTGCGGTAGGATATCAAGGACCGGAGCTCACTCCACGGGTGTTTATGCTGGACAAAAGCCATTATCATATTTTTGTTGTTAATCAAAAATCCTAATAACTGTCAGTGCTTTTGGAATATCGGTCCCAAAAAGATATGGGGACATCAGTATTTTTGGTGTGCTCGATCCTGCTTGATTGATCTTAACGAGCAAACGACCTCCAAATTATCACGCACTAATGACACTAATAAAGGAGATAATATGAAATTTCTATCCACTAGAATTTGTATAATGCCGACCATAAAAATGACAGACTTATTCTCTCTTATGATTTTAATCTATGGAAAAGTAATTATGATATAAAATAAAATTAAATTATATTATAATGATCATATGGTTTTGAAATCATAGATAAGATATAGATGATTTTCAGCCTAAAAATAAGAATCATTGCTTTTGTTGAGAAGACTACCTTGTATTTTATCTGTTGAAGATAAAGATTATGATGATTGGAATTCTGATGCTAGATTCAACCCCAATTATGATGATATAACAGTTCTAAATTATAGGATATGATGTTATGGTTGTTTTATTAGCATTAAATCTCATGGAATCTCTCCTGAATATGAGAGAGATTATGATATTTTTAAAATGTGTTCAGTTTTGTTTGATAAATATACCCATGCAGAGTTATCAGAAAAGAATATAAAACTTATTCCGAACATGGATGAGAAAATTGTTTCAATTTATACAAACATGTCAGCATTTAATATATTAAATGAGTTAGTAAATAAAGTGATCTTTATGTATTAATATTTATTTATTAAAAAGTAAAAACCATAGTACAAAGGAAGCCAGAAATTTTATTAGCTCATAAAAAGAATTCATATATTATGTTTAGGACATTACTAAGGACATAGATAAAGTTATAAAATTAACTATAAAATGACAACGGAAATCTATTTTAAAGTAACAAATGAAATCATACAAATCAATTATTCAGCAGATAGATTATTCCACAATTAATAAAAAGAAGCAGTGGAATAGAGCGGTAAAAATACAATAATCTAAATTCTATTAACTCCTCTATACCTAGAAGGTATCAATTAGACATTAGAAAACCACAAAAATTAAAAATAACGATGAGAAACAACCTATTTGTATATAATATAATAATTTTATTATATATTATATTATTTAACTTATTATCATTCTTAGTTAGTGATAAATTCATGTATATGGATTACAACTAGTGATAATTTAAGTTTGTTTATATACACCCCATCAGTTTTATTTCTTGTTCAGTTGTACCTTAAGCATAAGAAGATAGGCTTTTACAGCCTATACAAAAACCTACCTTTTTAATCAACACAATTATAATGTCTATTTTATCGTTCATTATATTTTATATTTCTCACTTTTTCTATAAAGGAGAAGGAATTCAATAACTATCCTTTTCAAACGCCGACTGTAATAAAGAATAAAAATCAGAGCATCTAGATGAAAATATTTTTATTTCTTTCTCTATATATTATTTTCTAAAAAGAGGCTATTTCCAATGACCTAAGTTGCTCAACATTAGTCACAACAAACATTCAAGAACTTGAATATTATGCAAATAAAAATAACGCATTTAATCAATATAATTTGGCAGTGATTTATCGTGATGGCATAGGGTTAAGGCTGATTTTGACAAAACATTTCATTGGTTTAAAAATCTGCTGATTTAGGTTTTTCAATGCAAAAAGCGAACCCAATCGCAAATCAAAAACAATTCATATAAATAATGAAGTATTTAATTCTATTAATATCATTTTTCCTATTTTCTTGTGACGGTAAAGAAAAATATGGAGAAAAATTCAGTTTGCACTGAGCACTCAACCGTTTCAGAACTAGAAAAGCACATTAATAGGGATTCTTATTGTAAGTATTTATTAGACTTAAAATATTGCAATGGAGATAACATTGAAAAAGATTTTAATAAGGCCTATTCATTAATAAAAGAGGCTGCTGAAAATGGTGTTATTAAAGCGAAATAGATTTAAGTCGTATATATGAAAGGGGATTGGTGTGAGAAAAATTATACTCTTGCATTTGAATGGATGAATAAAGCTGCACAAGATGGTTCTACTGAAGAAATGAATAATGTGAGGGGTTTTATTACAATTATGGCATAGGAGCTCACTAGAGATCCCCAAAAAGTATTGAATATTATAAAAAGCAGCTGATTTAGGAAATGATTCTGCTATGTATAATCTAGGAATTGCTCTCTTTTATGGAGAAGAAATAACCAAAGATGAAAAAGCATTATTCTGGATAGAAAGATCAGCCGACATAGGAAATATGGAGGCAATAACTAGTTTATATTCTATATAAATTGCAAGGAAATACCCAAAAATCTATGTATTGGCTAAATAAAAGGTATAGATAAAAATCTTCCAATTTCATTTTTAATCTTGGGTATAAATATTCAAAAGGAAATTCTCTTTTAATAAAAGATGACAGCAAAGCCTTTGAAAATTATTTAAAGTCAGCTGAAATGGGGTAAGCTTTGCTCAAAAATAGTCTGGCTAATTGGTACCTGTCCGGCTATTACGTAAGAAAAGATGAAAAAGAGGCTATTAAGTGGTATTCAAAAAGCAGCTGAAGGTAACCTGCCTGAAGCAATGTATGTTTTGTATCAGCTCTATTCTGAAGGCACAAAAAGATATTCCGCAAGATCAGGGAAAAAGCTAATTATTGGTTAGAAAAAGCCAAACAAAATGGGTTTGTACCACCACAATAAATTGTTAAAAAGTGCGGTCAGTTTCTTGTGTATTAATATACAAAACAACTGAAAAACGACCGCACTTATAGTTCTATTTACCGTAGGCCACAAAGCTATGAACCTGTTGACACAGGTATACACAGATAACAAATAAAACCATACACAACGTACTAAGACCTGCATATAGAGACACAATTAAAGGAGTATAAACCTACAATAGGGAGTAATTTTCCATAAAACACTCCTCCATTACAAAAAGATATTGGCCTGATTGAGATAGAACTATATAAAAAGAAGACATTTTTGGACATTAAATGAATATGGTAAAGAAGACTAGCTTATTATTGATAATGATAGTATTAGGTGGATGTATGGATATTAAAGATGATATTTATAAATTAGTGGAACATAATTGTGCTCAAAAAGAAGAATGTATAATAGATTTTAAAGATATTCTTTTTTAGAGGATGATAGGAACTTTATATATTTAACAACCCAACTAAAGGGTATGTTCAAGAAAAATAGGAATGGAATACGATCTTTATGAAGATATAGGAGATAAGATGTTCCTTATTAAAGATAGAAAAATAAAAATCTTATTATGAGCTTTTTCCCAAATGTAGAAAATTTAGATAGAGATGTTTTGTTTTCATTCTATTATGATGGAAAACATTTTTCCTTTTTATAAAATTACATCTGCAGACTCAAAACTTAGAGCTTAAAAAGCTCTTGCTACAGATAAGAAAGGTAAATCGATCACTAAATATGAATTATTTCATTTCAATAAACAAATTAGTTACTAGCGTGTAATACTCTAATACTATGTTAATAAAATATCTCTATAAAACATAGAATGCTATAAATGCTGTTCAATTTAAAAACGCAGTCAGTTTTTCAGGTATTTTTTTAATGTAAAAATACTTGGGAAAACCATCGCATCTTTTGATATAAAAACCAGTTTATGCATGACAACGCCAGGCACTAGGTTCAACTTACCAACGAAAACCTCGTCACCTATCGTTTCTATTATGACCCAATGAGCCACCCTCAATGCCGAAATCGGCTTTGACAACCGCAAGACCGTTTATCATTACAACGAAAAAGGCGAACTGATACCCAACAGGAATTCGGGTACGGATACAATCAAGTATTGGGCTAGGATTCATAGCTGGAGTTGCAGGTTCATGGCTATTTGATAAGGTTTATGATAACTATACTAAATAATTTTATGAAAAATATCTCCCCATTTACACAGAAAAAGATTCCTTTCATATATTCTATGATAAGGAAAATCAATGTCTTATAAAGTATAATATTACTACAAAAAGCAATACTACCAGTTATACTGTTTTCTTAATAATGCTAGCTAACGCTCTTATTGTTATACTAGGAAAATTCTTAATTAATCCCTACAATATATTACTTTACATCTTTAATGTTTATGTATTTTACCTCCCAATATATTATAGATAAAGGTATATAATCTCGATCATCTTATTAGAAAGTGACAAATTAGATATCTTTATAGAACATTTCTATAATAAATCATTAAAAACATAAAAAGTAACCTTTATCTTACTAATAATCAGTACTATATCATTTATAATCCTTTCATATTTATTTATTAAATATGGAAGCACTATATGCATTAAATGCTCAATCAGCAACACTATTGCCAATTATTCGTGAGAAAGTTAAAGCCCTGACAGCATTGTTTACACTGACACTTACCGTAGTTATGATGTGCTTGATGTCAAAGCGAATTTAGTCATTTCCGCATCAATCACAGTACGCATTTTGCTGAAAAATCATAACTATATAAACGGAATTGAGAATTTTTTGGAACCAAGCAAAACGTCATTTGCGCAAGTTTAATGGCATTCCCCAAAAGCGCATTTTGAGCTGTATTTGAAGGAATGCGAATGGCGCTTTAACAATAGTGAAATAAAATCTCAAATTTTCATTCTAAAAACAATTAGTTAAAGAGATTCTGGTCTAGTTATCTAGTACAGTCCCCAAAAAGAATTCTGAACAAGGTAAGTTTGTCGCTAAAAATACAACAGTTCAAACTGTTGGTGTTGCTGGTAGTTTGGGGAGCTTGGATTGAATAAAATTGGGAGGTGCAGCTGGCACTCCTGGAGGGTTTCTTGGAGCCATTGGGGGAGCTGTAGTAGGTGGTGTCATTGGAGCTTGGGGAGAGGCTGCACTTGAAGCTATAGCAGAAAAACAATTGAATTTTGAGTAAGAGCAATGAAAGTTTTTGAACTACTTTATTTTTGTAACGTGGAAGACTCTTTGTTCCATAAGTATTCACTACATAGAAAAACCTATAGATTATATCTTTAATTTAATTCCTTATTTTCGGAATTCCAAAAGAAAGTCTAATACAAATAATTACTCTAGAAGTATATTACATAATATTGGATTTAATATATCCTTTGTCATTTTTACTTACTACTAATAACAACTTTCTTTTTATTTTTATGTCAATATTTTGGATATTTTCATTTTTATCTCAATTGGATTGATTTTAAAAACGAACTTTTTATTCAAATTAGATTTTATAATATCTTTTATTATATCTTGCTATATAAATTATCATTACACATCATGGAACAATAGTGGATATCTAGATTATTTTAATAGTTTCTGAGAAAGAAAGGAATAAGAATAATGAAATAGTTATTTTTTATATTATTTTACTTTATCAATATAATTTATTTTTGCACTTTCAGTTTATTTCTTAATTAGTTATGAGTAGGTACCATATGAATATTTTTCCCTATAGGCACAGTTGTTCAAGTCGGTTTAAGAAAGTGACTTATTAATGATCACAACGCGTTTTCCAATTACAGTTCAAGACGGTGTTAAAGGTTATTATGACTATGCAGCATGTTTATATCCAACTGGGGTTGATCCTAACACTGATCCTTTCTTGTTCAACCATGAAGACATTAGAGAAGTTTTTCTTTATTGATACATCAACCCATCAGAGGAAAAAGTTAAAAGAACATTATTCTGAAAAACTTTGATAAAATTCCAATTCCTAAATTCAACTTATAAATAGTTTAAAATTATATTCACATTCTTAGAAAATTAAATCTATGTAGTAGGAGCTGGGGGAGGAGGCATTTCTGAATGGGAAAAATCATTTCCAATCGGAACTATCGTCAAAGTTGGTCTTGGCAACGATCTTCTAATGATTATTAATCGCTACCCATTAACAATTCAAAAATGGTGTTAAGGGCTACTATGATTACTCTGCCTGCATCTATCCTATTGGTGTTAATGCTAATAACGAGCAGTATTTTTAATCACGAAGACATTGTTGAAGTGATATTTGAAGGCTAGTGTCAACCCCATGGAGGAAAAAACTCCAAGAATATTATCACGAAAAAGCACCTTCAATTACTTATCCGAAATTTAGTATTTATGACTAAGTAAAATATCTTAAAAACCAACGGCCTTCATCATTGACAAAAAAAGTGCGGTGATTTTTCAAACATTTTCCAAAATAAAAACAACCGAAAAAAATCACCGCACTTTTTGAGATTATTGCTATCTACTAAGAAGTGCGGTCAATTTTTGAAGGCAATCAAAAACAAACAAATTAGAAACGATTCTAAATGAGTTTATCTAAGATTACTTAACACGCCTGTTTCCCATAAGCCTCTTGGCGTAGAAGAGAACGAACGGCACTGTCAAAGTTAGTCAGGACTTGTTCTGCATCTTTAGCATCAGTACCACGGGAATCGAGGTAGAACTTGATTTTCGGTTCAGTACCCGATGGACGGGCAATAAGGCGACTACCGTTTTCTAAAATAAAGACGAGAATGTCGTTTTTGGCGTTCGGTTTTGGTGTGGTCAATAAATTGCGCCACGTTGAAACCGCCAATTTCGCTTGGTGGGTTGTTGCGAAGTGCGGTCATTAATTTGCCTATTTCCGCAAGATCGCTAACGCGAATAGAAATTTGTCCGCTCACATAAGCACCGAATTCTTTTGTAAATTCATCAGCGTAATCTGCCAATGTTTTTGCCTTGTTTTTCAAGCTACGGACTAAATCCAAGAACACGATAGCAGCGGAAATACCGTCTTTGTCGCGCACTTTGTCCGGGTCAACCAAATAACCCAAAGGCTTCTTCAAAGCCGAATAATAAAGCCTTGCACTTTACCGATATATTTGAAGCCGGTTAAGGTTTCTTCAGACTCAAATCCATAACGTTTGGCAATTTCTGCCAATGCCGGAGAAGACACTAAAGAGCAGGCTAATACACCTTTTTGCCTTTGTGCTTGATATTGTTTTGCTAAATACCAACCCAAGAAACAACCAACCACGTTGCCGTGTAATGGTTTCCAATTGCCTTGTGCATCAGGCACGGCAACTGCTAAACGGTCGGCATCCGGGTCATTGGCAATGATGAATTCGGCATTCTTTTCTTTTTGCCACTTGAATTGCCAAATCTAATGCGCCTTTTTCCTCCGGATTCGGGAAGTTCACGGTTGGGAAAGTGCCGTCCGGCCAAACTTGCTCAGCTACAACATGTGGTTGTGGCAAACCTGCTTTGGTTAACGTTTTGCTTAATACTTCATAGCCCACGCCGTGCATGGCGGTATAAACGTAGTTAATGTCAGTTTGCGGCTCTTTGGCAAGTGAAGCTGTTTTTGCAATGTAAGCATCAACAATGGTGTCGTCCAATACGGTGTAATCTTGGCTACGCGGTAGGTTGTTAATGCTGCCCTGCGGCCACCTTGTCGATTAATGCAGCAATGTCTTTTATCGGCAGGGGAAACGATTTGTCCACCACCGTTAGCTTTGCCTAAATAGACTTTATAGCCGTTATCTTCCGGCGGGTTATGGCTTGCAGTAACCATGACACCGGCCGTGGTGTCAAAATATTGAATGGCATAAGCCAATACCGGAGTCGGCAGTTTGCGAGGCAATAAATAGGGCTTTTAATACCGGCACCCGCCATGATTTCAGCAGTGTCGCGAGCGAAAAACATCGGAATTTTTACGACCGTCGTAACCAATCACAATAGAAGGTTGTTTGTCATAATCTTTTAAATAATCAGCCAAACCACCCGCCGCTTGTGCGACCAACACGCGATTCATGCCCATGGAGCCCGCTTGCAGAGGACCACGTAAACCGGCGGTACTGAATTGCAAACGTCCGTCAAAACGCAGCAAGTCTCGGCTTCAGCTTTTTGCATCTCCACCTTTCGCCGCCGTTAAAAGTGCGGTCAATTCTGCGTGTGTTTCGGCATCCGGATCTTGGTTTAACCAATTTTTGTGCAATATCAAAAAGTGTTGTCATCATGTCCTCCTTCTAGAAAATAAAACACCAAAAACTCTGCCTAGCCTATCTAAAAACACTAAAAATTAAAATGTTTATTTCAGATTAATTTTGCAACAATTTGATCTCATTTCATAGTTCTCTCAAAGGCAATCGATTGCTCGTAAAAACTGTCCATTGCCAAACAATGACAAATATCAATCGAATTAGCCATTTTTAAGCCCAAGTGCGGTGGAAATTAAAAAGAGTTTTTCCCTTTCACGTTTTTGCTATAAATGACGTAGTTTTTAATCAATCTCAGGAGATCTATCATGGAATTAGTTTTTTATTCGTCACGGCTTCAGTGAATGGAATGCAAAAACTTATTTACCGGTTGGCGTGATGTAAATTTAACCGAACGCGGTGTGGAAGAAAGCGAAAGCGGCAGGCAAAAATTATTGGATGCCGGCTTTGAATTCGACGATTGCTTTCACTTCCGTTTAACCCGCGCGATCAAAAACCTGTAACATCGTATTGGAAGAATCCCACCAACTATGGATTCCGCAAGTGAAAAACTGGCGTTTGAACGAACGTCACTACGGTGAATTACAAGGTTTTAGACAGCCACCGCCGAAAAATACGGCGATGAGCAAGTTCATATTTGGCGCCGTTCTTATGACACCTTACCACCATTATTAGATCCGAAAGACCCGAATTCCGCCCACAATGACCGCCGTTACGCACACTTGCCGGATGATGTGATTCCGGATGGCGAAAACTTAAAAGTGACCTTAGAACGTGTACTTCCGTTCTGGGAGGACCAAATCGCACCGGCATTATTAAGCGGAAAACGTGTTTTAGTGGTCGCGCACGGTACTCTCTACGTGCCTTGGCAAAACACATTGAAGGCATTTCCGATGCAGATATCATGGATTTAGAAATCCCAACCGGTCAGCCGTTGGTTTTACAAATTAGACGACAACCCTAAAAGTGGTTGAGAAATTCTATTTGTAATCGCTACCATTCACTATAAAAATCACCGCACTTTGAAACCGAAAGTGCGGTGATTTTAACGTTTTCTTAAGCGTTCAGGATATTTTGAATTTCTGCCATACTTAAATGATATTCATGTGGGCAGGCTTTTCCGAGGCTTCCAACATACGGGAATATTTATCCCACATTGGGGTTTGGGAATCACAACCGTGTTCGCACCGCATGAATTCTTGATATTGTCCTTCCACGCCGGTGATAAAGCGAAGATAGCTAAGGAATTTTTCTCACGCACGGCGCACAACCTCACAAACTGTAAGCGATGCTCGCTTAAGTCGGATTTGATCGGCCAAATTGTTGTAAGAAATTTGCAACGCTTTGTACATTTCAACGTGTTTAATACAGTTCGACATTCTTCTTCCGAAATGGCGAGAACTCGCTGTCCAGTTCGCGTAATTCCAAAAGCAAAGCCACCTTTTAACGATGGTTTCCAAACGTTGATACTTAGCCGCGTTATTCGGATCCAATAATCCCGATTAATTTATATTGGTTAGCTAAAATTAAACGTTGTGTGGATGACATTTCCATAATCTATCTCCTGTTAATCAATTTGATTGAGTATATCGTCTGATAACGCCGGCTCCGCTCTCTTTATTGCCGTTAATGCGTTGTTCCAGGTTTTGGAAATAGGCTTCACGGAAAGTGACATACGGATCTTGTGCTTGATCGAGTAGCGCTTCTTTGTCCATTAATTTAGCGCGGGTGTCGATGCCTTGAAGACCGGATTTTAAGAAAACTCCAAGGACCCAACAGAAAGCATCGGATAGGTGGTATCGGCCAAATTACCGATGTCCTGACGCGCGTAGCGGCGCCATATAACTCGGAAGCATCACATAAGGCCCAGTGCCAACATCATACTCGCTCCCAATGTCACCGAAGCGATTTTCTCCCTGTTTTTTTCAACGGATCGCTGTAACTTCGCCACATCAATTAAAACCGCCCAAACCGAAGATAGTATTAATCCAAAAAGCGGTTGAAATGGACTAACGTCTGTTTAAATTCGCCTTGCACTAAGCGGTTAGCAAAACTGGCAGGCTCATCCAAATTGTCAGCTACATTAATGACACCCGTCCGCACCGGGCTTGGCACATATTCTTTTCCAGCCTTTGGCCAGCGGTTTCACATGTAAGGATCGGCAACCTTATAGTTGAAATCCCACATTTTACGGTTAAACCCTTCCAAGGCGTCTTTGCGTTCGCCGGTTTCCGGATCGATGGTTGACGAACAACCGGTTAACACCACGGAGCCCAACTAACAACGCGGCTAATAGTTTCTGTGTCTGCATAATTACACCTCAAGCTGATAAAAAGATGGGGCTATTTTAAACAACTTAACCTCTAACTACAAAAATTTTCTAAAAATTGACCGCACTTAACTATAGTTTCCCATAGTGGCAACCTGAAACCGTGATTGAACAGGGGTTTCTCCATTATTTTGATGAGAAATACATCCGCTCAAAAGGAATCTCATATTGTGATTGATTAAACCCTACCCCTTTTAATTCATTAGAAAATACTGCTTTGGTTCGGGCATAAGTCAAGGGAATATATATCGCTTGCTCAGCCAAGGTTCTCCACAAATTTACATAGAGTTTTTACGTAAAGTTTCATCAGGTGTAACCAATAATTCACCGATAATCAAATTAATTTTCGGTTTATTTTTCAAGCCTTTCTGGGCTTGATAATCTGCATGCGTCGGAACACGGAAAGACGAAATATAAGATGTAGGATCATAAGGTTTCCCCAAGAAAGGGAATATTGCAAATCAAAATCTCCGCTCTTTTGGCGATCCAAATAGGCTTGTTTTTCTTCGCCTAAAATACGTAATTCCACACCAATTTCTTTAAAATCCATCTGCAATAACTCGGCAATTTCTTTTTTTCTCCCGCATTATTAATATTATAGGAAAGTAACAAAGATAGCGGCTTACCTTGTTTTTTTCTCGAATGCCTTTACCGGCAGTTAATTTCCAACCCGCAAAATCCAATAATTGGCGGGCTTTCACCACATCATAATCATATACTTTCACTTCCACGTCGCTATACGGCACATTTTTGCCATCAAAGTTTGCGCAACGCTTTCCGAATTAGCAAACACACCTTTGCGCGATACCTTGTTTATTTACGGCCAATTGCAATGCTTCACGCACAGGTAATTCACCAGTAATTTCACGTCCACTATTCAACACAATAAAACGTGTGGCAGTAGGTTCACTCAATAAGGTAGAAACGGTTTTGGAGGATTTTTAGTTTATCAAAAGCATCCATGTTCACCATGTCGCCATCAGTACCAAAAAATCAGTTGAATATCACCTTTTTGTAAGGCTGATAACATCGCTTGACGATCTCGAATGACATTCCATATCACAGCATTTAACTGTGGCTTTTTGCCCCAATAATGCGGATTTGCCGTAAACGGGCATATTGCTCAGGTTCATGCTCAGCCAATACCCACGGGCCTGTACCTGCATAACCCTGTACACCGTCTTTAGTTTTACCGGCAGTGAAAGCGTGTGGAGAAATGAAGCGGAACGGACGGGTAAAACTGAGTTCGGTTAATGTTGGGTAATAGGCATTTTCAACTTTGGTTCAATCGTGTAATCATCGATCACGCGTACACTGTCAATTTGTTGCACTAATTCAAGCCAAGCGTGACGAGAATAATTATCCAACACCGCATCAATATTCAGTTTTTACAGCTTGCGCGTTAAAGGGTTCTCCATCGCTAAAAAGTCACATCTGTGCGTAACTTAAAAATATAGGTTTTTCCATCAGGAGATACTCCAACTCTCTGCTAAATAAGGCTGAGGACCAAACTCGGTATTTACCACCAAAGGTTCAAACACCATATTTTGCGCTGCCATTTCGCCGCTAGCACAAATGCGGATTAATGTCACGAATATCTTTAGTGCTGGCATAGTTTAACTCTATTATTTTTGCATATTCGCCCAACCGGGAAACGCGACCAAAAGTGCGGTCAAAAATAAAGTGTCATAAATTTCTCCTATACGCGCAACGCTTATTTGTGTGCTACCAACATAAACATAGGGTGGAGTAATAATTGATTTTTCTTTATCGTTCCATCATCGCTTGCCGATTTGTATATCCACTTTAATCCGTGGACACACTCACGCAAAATTTGCACATCCCATTACCGTGCTTTATTGCAACATATCCGTTGTCACATCAATAACTATCACCTATACCCGACTAAAACCGTAATGATAACAAAAATCAGCTCTATGCCGACATCTAAGTCTTTTAGTTCCTGCAGATAGTTCAACCTACGAAATAAAAGCTCATTGAATCCTAAATACGTTATGTTACCTTGCTAAAGCTGAATAGGTATGTATCCATAAAACATAGAGTAACTTTAGACTCCAAGCGGAATAACAAGCAATATTAAGTGATACGAAAACAAGTGCGGTCATTTTTAGTAACGTTCTAAAACGATAGAAAATCACTGCACTTGATAAACAAAAGGGCACGACATTTGTCGTACCCTGAATAAAAACAGAAAGATTAAAGAACAAAGCGACTCAAATCTTCATTTTTCAACCACATCGCCTAACGCTTCGCTTACATAAGCAGCATCGATATTAACGGTTTGTCCGTCCATATCGCTGGCGTTGAAGGAGATTTTATCCATTAAACGCTCCATCACCAGTATGTAAACGGCGGGCGCCGATATGCTCGGTTTTTCGTTGACACGAAAGGCCGCTTCGGCGATTTTTCTTAATAGCATCTTGAGTGAAGTCAATATTCCACCTTCTGTTGCCATTAAGGCTTTGTATTGCTCGGTCGAAAGAAGCGTTCGGCTCCGGTTAGAATACGCTCGAAATCTTCAGCCGTCAGCGCAGACAATTCCACACGAATCGGCAAACGACCTTGTAATTCCGGAATTAAATCCGACGGACGTGCCACTGAACGCACCGGAAGCGATAAACAAAATGTGATCGGTTTTGACCATACCGTGTTTGGTGTTAACGGTTGAGCCTTCCACCAACGGTAATAAGTCTCGTTGCACGCCCTCACGGGAGACATCTGCGCCGCTGTATTCGCCTTTTTTACAAATTCTTGTCGATTTCGTCGATAAACACAATGCCGTTTTTGTTCCACGGCATCACTGGCTGTTTCAACTCTTCCGGGTTCACCAATTTCGCCGCTTCATCGTCAATTGCGTTTTCAACGCCTCTTTGATTTTTCATTTTGCGTTTTTGGTTTGTCCGCTAGACAGATTTTGGAACATGGATTGTAACTGACTGGTCATGTCCTCCATGCCCGGAGGTGCCATGATTTCCACACCCATAGACACACCGGCGACATCGATTTCCACTTCTTTATCGTCTAACTGACCTTCGCGCAATTTCTTACGGAAAAATCTGACGAGTGTTGCTTTGGCTATCACGGTTTTCCACTTCGCCCCATTGGTTCTTCGCCGCAGGCAATAAGGCATCTAAAAATTCGCTCTTCTGCCGCTTCTTCTGCTTTAGCACGATTTTTGACGATTTCCTGTTGGCGTACCAATTTTCATGGCGCTGTCGGTTAAATCGCGAATAATGGGAATCCACTTCTTTGCCCACATAGCCCACCTCGGTAAATTTAGTGGCTTCTACTTTTAATAAACGGCGCATTGGCTAATTTTGCCAAACGGCGGGCAATTTCGGTTTTCCCCTACACCGGTCGGACCAATCATGAGAATATTTTTCGGGGTCACCATGGCGCATCGGCTCTGCAATTGCATTCTGCGCCAACGGTTTCTCAGGGCAATCGCCACTGCGCGCTTGGCTTCACTTCTTTGACCGATAATATGTTGATCCAATTCAGAAACTATTTCGCGTGGAGTCATTTCAGACATGGTTTATTCCTTATTATTGTTTTAATTTGGCAATTCTTCAATAGTGAAATTGGTGTTGGTAAACACACAAATTTCACCGGCAATTTTGAGAGATTTTTCCACAATTTCACGCGCCGACAACTCAGTGTTTTCCACCAACGCACGGGCGGCAGATAAAGCGTAGTTGCCACCGGAACCGATAGCAAGAATTTGATCTTCTTCCGGTTGTACCACATCACCAATACCGGTAATGATCAGGCTTTTCTTTTTCATCCGCGACAATTAACATCGCTTCCAATTTACGCAACGCACGGTCGGTGCGCCAATCTTCGCCAATTCCACCGCACTTTTCAGCAAATGCCCTTGGTGCATTTCCAATTTACGTTCAAATAACTCAAATAACGTAAAGGCATCCGCAAAGCCGCCCGCAAAACCTGCCAACACTTTGCTGTTATAGCTAAAACGACGCACTTTGCGCGCGTTACCTTTCATCACCGTATTGCTATGGGAAACCTGCCCGTCACCGCCGACAACCACCTTGCCGTTGCGACGTACACTTACAATCGTAGTCATAATGTTGTCCTTTAAAAATGGAAAATGTGGAGGTTATATTGAGGTAATTTAGGGGAATTCAAGGGAAAAATAATATTGGTTATTTATTCACCAATCACATAATAAAAATGTGATCACGGTCAAAAATTTTTGTATAGCAAACGATTGCTTGAAATTGCGTAATAGAACAAAAAGGTAGGATTGCCGCCGATATATTCACAATCTCATCAGGAGTCACAATGAAAAATCTTGTTAAACTTTCTCTTGTCGCCCTTTTAACCGCGGCAGCAATTTCCCGCCATGGCGGCCAAAACCGAACCTTACACCAATCAAGGTACCAATGCCCGTGAAATGCTCGTGGAACAACCAATCCACTGGATTTCCGTTGAGCAACTGAAAAAGAATTGGAAGGTAAAGCACCGATCAATGTAAGTTTTGATATTGACGATACCGTGCTATTCAGTAGTCCTTGTTTTTATCACGGACAACAAAAATATTCTCCGGGCAAACATGATTACTTAAAAACCAAGATTTCTGGAATGAAGTGAATGCTGGTTGTGACCAATATTCCATTCCAAAACAAATTGCCATAGATTTAATTAATATGCACCAAGCCCGTGGCGACCAAATTTATTTCATTACCGGACGCACTGCCGGCGATAAAGATGGCGTTACCTCGGTATTACAAAAAGCCTTTCAATATTAAAGACATGCACCCGGTAGAATTCATGGGCGGGCGTGAGCTTAGCACCAAATACAACAAAACCCCGGGCATTATCAAACACAAAGTCACCATTCACTACGGCGACAGTGACGATGACATTCTTGCTGCCAAAGAGGCTGGCATTCGCGGTATCCGCCTCATGCGCGCCGCCAACTCTACTTACCAACCGATGCCAACCCTCGGTGGTTATGACGAAGAAGTGTTGATTAACTCAAGCTATTAATTTTTAAAAACACAAAGAATTGACCGCACTTTGAAAGAACATTTCAAAGTGCGGTCTGTTTTTCGATGAATTTCAGCTTGGATTAGAAGCGAATTTCGATGGAGGCGGAATGAGTTGCGGCCTGGAGCATAAAAACGTTCTAGACCTACCCCTGTTTTCTATCAATATTATTTGTCGAGCTGTGAGCATTAATGCCGCGCAAAGTATCCCAAGTATGATATTATCAAACAGGTTATATACCCAATCTTAATGCAATATCTTGTTAAAGACTTAAAAATCAAATAGATATATTTGATTAAAGTACTCGATAATTTTAAACGAAAAATATCAAGGAAATAAAGAGAAATTAGTGAATAAATAAACCGCAAGTATAGCGCACAAACACCATCATGCTGAAATAATTGTTATTCAAAAAGCGTTGAAACAATCTTCCCGTCTGCGGTCTTTGATTAAACGACATTGATATACGAAAAATAGGGGTGGCGACACCCAGCATCAGGAAATAGCTCACGTGAAAATGGTTCAGATTGCTAAGCCAGCAAAGTAACCCCAAGGTATAGCTGTAGCAAGGTAATGATTTTTATTATCGTATTGGGCAAATAAAATGGCGGTAGATTTGACCGATGCGTAAACTCATCATCACGATCCACCATGGCATATTGTGTATCATAAGCTACTGTCACGCCAAATTGGCTATAAACAAAATCCAACATTCTATGGGTAACTGTCCGATAGTTGCGCCATACGCCATGGGGAATCGACCAACCGAATGCCATGCCTAAAAACAGCTGAGGCAAGTGGGTGAAGCGTTTCATAAAAGGGTAAATCAGCGTTAATAAGGCGCCGATGAAAGACAAGGCAATGGCATAAACATTTAGGAATAACACCAAAACCAACGAACAGGCAAGCAATACCATAAACAAGATTTTTGCTTCTTCGGAGTTGCCCGACCGGTCGCCAGCGGGCGGTTGAGCGTTCGCTTCACCTGTCCGTCAATATTTCGATCGGCGTAATCATTAATCACGCAACCCGCAGCGCGCATGAAAAATCACACCGAGGATGAAAATCGTCAGAATCGAAAATGGAGGAATCCTTCACCGACAAGAACAGCGCCCACAATGTCGGCCACAATAACAATAATGTGCCGATAGGGCGGTCTAAACGCATGAGTTGGATATAAGCAATCAGCTTTTTCTTTAGAAAACATAAAATTAGATAACAAAAATGAATGTACTCATTTTACGGTAATTTCGTATTCAGGGTAACATTTTTAAGCAAACTATTTGGTGTTGTCTAAAATCCGACTGATTAATTTTAGCCATTGCACTGCCAACTCCCGTTGCATAACGCTCGCATTAAAAACCGGATCTTCGCCCAATACACCACAAGGAAAAATCAGGTGGAATCTCGCCTTGTTCGTAAGCTGCATAATCCTCACGCCAATTGCCGTCAAAATAATAGCGCTCTAAAGCTTCCATTTTAGGCAGAAAGTCCAGCCATTTTTGTAAAAGAAATTGTTCTGCTTCGGTAAGGAACTCTTCCTGATTGATTCAAAATATCTTCCATCTCGGCAATGTGTTGTAAACGTTCTTTCGATAACATTTTAGCTCCAAAATACTGATGACTGCAATTTGCTCTGTCTCCCACAAAAATATCATATAAAAGCAAAACCATAACATCACATAATGATAATACATGAATCAGATGTTATGTTTTATATTTATAGATACAGATATATGAGAAAAAGATAAAAAGAGTGATAACCAAATAGTTATCACTCTATATAAGTTAAATTTAATTTTTAGAATGTTTTTAGTAGCTTCCTATAATCACTTGATTTTTATCATAGGTGTATAGTGGAATGTTACTATTAGTTTTTCGTATAAGTCCAAGTCAAACGTGGTGTAAATCCACCATAATGAATCTTTTTATGCCATATAGAGATAGAGCCATTATATTCATTATTCTTTTGTTTCCCCAAGAAAGACGCTTCTTTATAGTCTCTTTTAGCAATACCAAAAAGAAGTATTGGTAGAAATACCTAAAGGCCATTCTTGTCCCCAACTTAATCGAACACCTTTTCTCAGGAATGAATTACTTTTATCTCTTGCATTTTTGGTCATCAAATCTAAAGATAATGCCCAATACTGAGTTGGAGAAGGAACATACATTAAACTATTACTAATTAGTGTGTACCACCTTGATATTGAGTAGCATAGTTTTCTTTGTTTATATTTTTCATATCCATAATCATAGTAGAACGAGTATTTAAAAACTTTGATTTAACCAATAAGATGTCGAAGAGACACACCATAGGTATCATAATATTGTTTTAAACTTTTAGAACCATTTACACCACCGGAATACCAGCGTTTATTCACATAAGGTTGTAATTCTATATTGAATCGAGCATCAGAATATCCAAAACCAAGACCAAACATACCTGTTAAGTCATTATATTTTTTTATTATTCCAATAATATTTAGTATTAATTCCGGTATTCAATGCAATGTAGGTTCCTCCTGATAATGCCCACTGTTTGTTAGCTCAAGAGAAATACCTACACCATTACCTTTCTGACGAGGGGTGTTGTAAACTGCGGTTTGACCATTAGGTAAAACAACTACAGTACCTTCTTTTGCAGAATTACTTAAATTTTTTATCATTAAGATATGTTAAACCAAAAAGAATAAGTCCATTGGCTTTTCATTAATTGCCGAGATAAATTGGTTAAAAACCTCTCGGTCTTGGGCTGATACATCGTCTGCAGCACGTAATTTCTCAAATTGATTTTTGATGCATCAAATTCTTGATTAAAAATAAAACCTCGAGCTAACTGGAAACGGATATAATTATTTTCTGGAAAAATTGGCAAGAAGCTTTCATATTCTGCAACTGAATCATTTAGGTTAGTGTCAGTTAATAAGACGGCATTTCCCATTCAATTAGAGACTCATCTCTATTAGGGCACACGTTTATACAAAAGCAATAAGCGTAGGAAGAACTTGTTTATTTGTATTAATTAGTGATTCCACAAGAATCTAATATTTCCGGATGCTCCATTAGGGTATTTTCCAGTAAAACGAGTGTAATCATCCTTATGGTTTGTATTTGACTCTTCTAAACTTTTGTTTATTCAAAAAGTGCCTTTTTGCAATGTTTGTTGCTCTGTTTTTAATTACTTGATTAAGTTTTGCTTGCTCATGATTACTTTGTTCATTGGCATAAACATACTGCTGTGTAAGCAATGAAAAATACAATGCCATAAAGAAGAGATTGCTTCATCTTATTTCCCTAATTTAGTCTATAGAATCAAAACAGCCCACGCAATGCGGGCTGTTTTTATTATGAAAATTTCAAACTAATGAAATTATTATTTAACTTGACCAGCTGTATTTTTCGTCAGCACGAGCCGCCCAAGGTTTGTTGCCGGATTTGGTTCAGGAGTTACAACTGGAGCAGTTTCGTATGCTTTTAGCACCAAATACCGCACCCCATTGTGTTACAGTAGTATCAGCATTTTTGTTACCTGCAACGTTACCACTCTAACTCAGATGCTGTAGCACCAAATAAAGTCGCATTGAAATGAACCGTCTTTGTTTGCATTTTCATACCTAACTCAGAACTACCTGCGATGTTACCATAGTTGTCTAATTTACCATTAAAGTTAACTAGATTAACATCGTAGTCACCGTTTTTACTGTTAGTCCAAGTGTTATAGATAGAACCGGTAACATTTTTGTTATCTAAGTTAACTTTTGCCAAAACATGATAACCACTTTTCAGTACATCATCTTCTTTTACTACACCGATAGCGTTTGGCGCACCAGTTTTCTTTAGCTTCAGTAGGACGGTAATCATTATTTAAACCGTAAGCTACTGCGTGACCATGGTACACAAGTTCACCGGAAAGTTTAGCTAACTCTAGCACTCGGTAGTATTGTTTAATCCACGATAGAAATAAGAGTTTTTCAGTACCTGATTCACCATAGTGAGCAAAACCAATAACGTTACTTGTTACGTTACTGTTTTTATCATCCAATAAACCTTTTTTGAATACGTTTAGCTCTTTTTCTGTAAGATTATGTAATTTAGTTGTTACACGACCATACTGAACAAAACGTAATTGACCGTCTTGTTGAGCAGCTAATTTTATTAGTTTCTTTTTACTAATGGTAAGTTATTAGCGGCATTATCTTTCTAAATTTGCGTCAGCAGTTTCTTTAGAATTCGTTCTTAAACCGTAAACTTCCGCTAAAGATATTCACACCTTCTGCATTTCTGTCTGCACGGTCAAAGTAGGCAATACGATCTTTTTGGTAAACCAGCGGTACCGGCTTCTGTACCTTGAGTATTAGTTTTGGTACGGGTTTCATTACGATTAGTACCGCCAACAGTACCACGTTCTGTTGAATCATCGTAAATGCCTGTTAAAGTAAATGTACCATTTTGTTTATCATTACCAACAAATTGGAAATCTTCAATATAAGCAGATTGCTTTTGACTCTGCACCTTCATGTGGATAGCTACAACGATAGTATCTAAACGCGGATCTCAAATCTTGAACAGTCATTGCCAATGGTTTAGATTGGGTAGAGTCAGTCGCATCTTGATTTTCTGTATTTACGATGAAATCAGAGCTGTTTCTTTTTAGAAAGTAAATAACCTGGGTTAGATTCACGAGAATTTGTTTGAGCTGCTTTCTGCTGCTTTCTCTGCTGCAGCTTTCGCTGCTGTTGCTTGTTCAGCTGCTGTTTGTTGCTGAGTTTTGTTGCTGAGTAGATGGTTTTGCATCATCACCCGCCACCACTTGAACCACAAGCAGCTAATACTGCTGAACAGATTAATGTTAGACTAAATTTAACAAGTTTGTTATTTTTCATAGTTTAGTAACCTTTATAAAATTGGTTATGTTTCACAACTTTATGGTTAGTAGCCTTACGGTAACCAACCCTTTTGTATACAAAAGGCTATATAAAAGCCTTTCTGTAAATGCTAGCATTCAAAAATATAGAAAGCAATAATTAAATTTGCATTAAACATCAATTTTTAAAATCTTTACATTTCTTTACCCATTCTATATTGACAATACTCAACATATTGTATTGATGGGTATTTATTTTTATATATCAATTTACAATCTTTACACTTTTATGCCTTATGCTTTTTGTTAATTTTTCTTAGGCGCTACCTTAGGGTTCTTCTTTTACTCTGTTAAATCCATTTTCTGCCATACAAGCATCCAAATATAGGAATATCTCTCTGTGTTACTTTTTCCACCTAATTTAGCTTCACAGCTTTTTAAATACTGCCATAAACTCTTCCTTTGCCATCTCCAGGTGTCATGGGCTTAGTTGATCAACAGTTTTGCTTGATGAACATGCAACCAAAAACAAGCGATAATAATGAAGTACCCTAATAATCATAAATGCTCCTATTTAGAGTGAGTAAAAATCATGCAATTATATCAACTAATTGAGTATTTGTTGATGAGTTTTTCTCTGTTAATTATTTCATTGATACACTCGTTCAAGACTGCCTCAACATGCTTCTAGGATAAGTTTCATAATATGATTTGTATCTAAAAATATCTGCACCTTAATAAGTTAATTATAACGTTAGGGTGCAGATCATTTTTAAGTTAAAGTGCGGTCGATTTACAGCGTATTTTTACGAATTACACATCATACGTGGTGGATGCGGTATTACCGCCGCGCCCCTGTCCAGTTGGTGTGGAAGAATTCGCCGCGTGGTTTGTCGGTGCGCTCGTAAGTGTGTGCGCCGAAGTAGTCACGTTGCGCTTGCAACAGATTTGCCGGCAAGCGGGCTGAGGTGTAACCGTCTCAGAAGGTAATCGCAGACGCCATACATGGCATTGGAATGCCCACTTCGATGGATTTTGCCACCACTTTGCGCCATTCGCCCATGGCAGTTTTCTAAAAATGCCTTTGAAGTAGCTGTCGGAACCTAAGAAGATTAAATCCGGGTTCGCTTCATACGCATCGCGAATGTTGCCCAAGAAACGGCTGCTGAATAATACAACCTTCACGCCATAATAAGGCGGTGTTGCCGTAGTTGATGTTCCAGTTGAAAGTTTTCAGACGCTTCACGAATCAACATAAAGCCTTGTGCGTAAGAAATGATTTTTGACGCTAATAACGCTTTGCGCACCGCTTCAATCCATACATTTTTATCGCCTTCCACTTTGCCAATGGTTTTACTGAATAATTGGCTTGCGGCAACACGTTGATCTTTAAAAGCAGATACGCAACGGGCGAATACGGATTCTGGTGATTAAGGTCAACGGAATGCCGAAATCAAGGGCATTGATCCCCGTCCATTTACCGGTGCCTTTTTGCCCTGCGGTGTCTAAAATTTTATCCACTAAAGGCGGTTACCGTCTTCATCTTTTATAGCCAAGAATATCGGCAGTGATGTCGATTAAGTAGCTGTCTAATTCGGTGTTGCGCCATGCTTTGAAGGTGGCTTCCAACTCATCATCAGACAAGCCCACGCCCTCTTTTTAAGAATTGGTAGGCTTCGCAAATTAATTGCATATCGCCGTATTCGATGCCGTTATGCACCATTTTCACGAAATGGCCTGCGCCATCTTTGCCCACCCAATCACAGCAAGCTTCGCCTTTGTCGGTTTTTGGCTGAAATCGCTTGTAATACCGGTTTCACGAATGGCCATGCTTCTTCGTTACCACCCGGCATAATAGATGGCCCGTGGCGCGCACCTCTTCACCGCCGGAAACGCCGGTACCGATAAAGCGAATGCCTTTTTCACGCAACGCCGCCACACGACGGTTGGTGTCCGGATAGTTTGAGTTACCGCCATCAATGATGATGTCGCTTCTTCTAAGTGCGGTAGTAATGCATCAATGAATTGATCCACCACCTCACCGGCACGCACCATTAACATCACTTTGCGCGGTTTTTTTCTAATTTAGCGGCTAAATCTTCTAAAGAGTATGCACCGATAATATTCGTGCCTTTTTGCTGCACCTTGTAAAAAATTCATCCACTTTTGGATGTGGTATGGTTATACGCCACCACTTTAAACCCGTGGTCGTTCATATTTAAAAATGAGGTTTTGCCCCATCACGGCTAAGCTCGATAACACCGATGTCGCCTTTTACTGACATTGTTTTCTCCTGTTGTAGGTACAAGTTGTTGTACTGATTTAAATACTTTGGTGCAATAAGTTGCACCACATGACCACACGCAAAAAGTGCGGTTGTTTTTCAATTGTTTTTATTGATGTTGGCGCGGGCGTCTCCCGACGCGTGCCTTACAAATGTAAGCAGTTATCAGCGCACGCGTCGGGAGACGCGCGCTATCTAAGGAAAACCAGATTCGAACCATTTTGATAACCTGCCATATTGCAAGTGCCGGTATTATCGCAAATCAAATCCCAGTCTTGATAAGTCTTTTCAAACCCTTTTTAACGATGGCGCAGCCATTGCAGTAAGTGGTAGTAATGCGAGAAGAAGCGCTTTTTCATGTTATCAATTCCTAAAAAGAAGATTTGCAAAAATAGAAGAAATCTGCCCGCTTACAAGTGGGCAGTAATTTTTATTTTAACGTTAAGCTCGCTCACAAAAAATCGGTAATCCGCCCCAAGCTCCACCTGCAAACCCTTTGCAAGAGCCAGAGGTATGTTCTTCAGTACGGATAAAGATTTTGCCATTCCAAACAGCTTCCTGCCCAGACCAACAATCTCCAAGACCACGCGCTTTAAAATGATCCTTTTACCTTTAAAATGTGGGTGTTTTTTATCATAATCAGCATAGTTATACTCATTTGCCAGCACTTGTTCAACTTTGCTTAATTTTTTCGTCTAATACGGCATAGTAATCAGTGTATTGATACGAGCCACCCTATGCAAACGAGTTTTCAGCTAGCACTTTACCTTTCGTTAGTGGGTAAAGTGTAATTTGTTTATCTCGATATATTATCTTCATGAAGGTCATAACAGTAATTTTTCTGAGTTTTCATTCGTCCCTATTACTTTTTACGCAATAACGCTCAATACAGAATCAAACTGTTTTTCCCCGTGCTTTAACTCTGTTATTTGGCGATTGTTTACACTGACAACATCAATTTTTGGTGCGGCCTGTGGCGCCATCACCGCATGTTTTTCTTTTGCCTTGACGAATAAGTGCGGAAGGCGTATTTAAACGTTGTTGAAATTCATCCATTTTGAGCATCGCGGCAGCTGCACCTTTATCAGATACTTTTCTCCTTAAACTCACCAAACACCACTTCAATACTTGCGTTTCCTTTTAGCGCCGTGAGTAATTCTGTTGTTTGTTTTTTTCACTTAATTTTGCGTTCCATCTTCTGAGATATTTGGAACAATACCGAGTGATTGACCATTTAAGATAATTTCAGCCGTTTTATTACCAACATCTTCACGTAATAATGCCAACTGTGCGGTCACAGGGTGCTTGCTCACCCGCACTTCAGGTAAATAAAAATCGAAACAGGATGTTCAGAACCATCGCCCTCTTGATAACCCGCCATATTGCAAGTGCCGGTATTATCACAAATTAAATCCCAGTCTTGATAAGTCTTTTTCAAACCCCTTTTAACGATGGCGCAGCCATTGCAGTGAGTGGTACAGTGAGAGAAGAATAATTTTTCATGTTATAAAATGCCCAAAAAGAAAAATTTTGTAAAATTCGTCAAATCTAACCGCCCTATGATAGCGCACGTTTCCCAACGTGTGCCTTTTACCTACAAGCACACTCTATGACGCGTGCGCTATCAGTGAGCTGCTATCAAACCGATTACTTTTGGTTAATAAAATAATGTAATTTAATATTTTTCTGTTTGCGGCTTTTTCTAAATCGGCTTTATCGCTTTCACTGTTGCCCTCATGATGGCGCGGCGTCTCCCGACGCGTGCCTTACAAATTTAGCAAGTTATCATCACGCGTCAGGAGACGCGCGCTATCAAAGTGGTCATTTTTCTAAATGTTTTTACACCTAAAACAAAAATCAGCAGCCATTTGAGAATGCACTTAGCCGTGTCGAAAACGGCATGACGAGTCGCTTTTGATTAACCAACAATCCGATTTCCGTACAGCCTAAAATTACGCCTTCTGCCCCCTGATTTTTCAATTCATCAATGATTTTTAAATCAAATGCTTTGATGTCGGTAAAATTTACCTACACAAAGCTCATCAAAAATGATGCGATGAATTTCATTTTGCGCGCCCTCGTTTGGCACGATAGGTGTAATGCCTCGACAATTAAACCATCGCGATAAAAATTATCGCTCATAGTAAATTTTTGTACCGAGTAAAGCCACTTTATTTAAACCTCGTGATTTAATAGCATCTGCTGTAGCATCTAAAAATATGTAAAAACGGAATAGAAAGCACCCACTCAATTTGAGGTGTTACTTTTGTGCATGGTATTAGTTGTAAGCACAATACCTTCTGCACCAATCATCTCTAATTTTTTTCCCTGCTTCAGCGAGAATCTCTCGGCTCGTTGCCATTCACTTTGTTTCTGGCATTGCACACTTTCTTCAAATTCTACACTCACTCATGACAATAGGCGCAGAAATATTCCCTGCCTTTTTCTGATTCACTAAACGATTGATCTCAGTGTAATAAGTTGCCGTACTTTCCGGGCTCATTCCACCGATAATACCTAATATTTTTCATATCACCTTTCCTATGATGGCGCACGTTTCCCAACCACAGCTGTTCGAAACCTTAACTTGGAACCCAAAGAAGGTCAACACCGCTTGGGTCTCCGCCACAAATTAAAACTATCTCTTTAATTAAAAAGGCTTTCAATTTCAAATGGCTAATTTTAACTTCGCCATCTTATAACCGGATAAAACCGTTCTCTTCTTATAAACAATTAATAAAATCGCCGTAATTAACGTCATATACATCTCCACTTTCATGCCGTTTTCATTACGTGAAAGTAAATGGCTAAAGTCTAAATGTTGCTTAATAAATTTGAAAAACTTCGATTTCCAACGTCTCTTATATAACTCAGCCACCTCCGTTGCCGAATAATTTACATGATTTGTCAGAAAATAAATCTCTTCATCCTTCTCTTTTTAATCTCGCGATAATTAATCGAAAAAATATGCCGGGTTTCTTTATTTTCCTTATTAAATAATCTGACATTATAATCCGATTGTATAACCATACTTGCCGTCTCCCCGGATTTCTATCGGATTTTTCACTCGCATGACCCGATAACGCGCTATCTCACGAATCCGGGTCACAAAGGTAAATGTTTATCGGTAAATTCATCAAACGTATTTCTTGACTGAATTTCCCATATCAAACAATAAGATATTATCCCGGCTCAACGGACATTCCATAATTAGCTCTTTTGAGCGCAACATCTTCCGAGGAATAAAACCCGTTGCGTAAACAGTTTTGAGTTTACCGGTACGCTGGAAAACGCTACACTGAACTTGATTCCGTTTACACCCTGATAGCTCCCTACTTTCATTCCTGTTTTTAATAACTTACTTGATAGCGTCACGATTGTGGAATCAAAAGCGATAATGTTATCTTTCGGTTTTAAATAACTATCACTATATCGACTTAATACCGACTCGAAAAATTGCTTTAAAATAATCCGCATTAATGGTTCTTAACCGGTCGCTAATCGAATTATATTTTGCATGCTTTTATCGGTTTATCAAATAATCCGGTAAAGGTTGGGGAACTGTAGAAATTGCTCTAATGTTCTTAAGCTGTTATGTCGTACATTTTAATGATGAAAAATAGCAGTAAATAAAAACATGACTTCACCGCTTAATCACTTGACGGTCAACTTGATATTCCAATGCAAACATTCTTAACTGTTCTTTTCGGAATATAGCTTAAGATTTCTCTGAGTTTCATCGTTCACCTCACCTCTGTTAATAAGGTGATTTTACCTTTTCTCAGGTTTCGAAACAGCTGTAGGTCAGGAGACGCGCTATCTAAGGGTATAAGAGCTTTGTTTCAGATATCCTATAGCAAAACTTCTTTTAAATTTCTCTAATTAAAGAGCTACCTTGCTCTAACGTGTCTAGCCACTGCCATTTTTTTCATGACCGATGAGTTTACTTTTCTTCTAAAGAAAAATGTTGTATAGCAACGCCCCAAACGATTTTCTAGAGATTGATTTAAATGTTGATACGTAAATTCAATTTGAGTATCGTCAACCCATTTCCCAATTAAAAAGCCTTTTTAAAAATTTCACCACCACCATATTCGGCTCCAAATCATTTTACCTTGTTGATGGTAATGAAATTCTGTTTGGCTACTCACCTCACCATTTTGCGGTGTTTTTCAACAGCAACAAATTTTTATTATCTAAATTCAACATTAAAGTCACTCTGCATCTAATTCATCTATATCTTATTTTTGCATAATGTAATGCATTTCTACATTTTTCGCTTTTGCGGCTTTTTCTAGATCTGCTTTATCACTTTGACTATCTCCAACAAGGTATAAAGATACATCTTTGCCGACCTTTTCTGCATTATTTAGTCCATACATAGCAACTGCTTTATTCACAGATTGACTGTTCCCTGCAATTCCAGATGTGTAAATTATCTGTAGCTAAAAGAGATACGAGTCGTTTTCTCTGAAGTACCACCTGCAGGTTCTAATCGTTGCTACAAGCATTCCATTTGAAACTGGGTTTCCTGCTTCTGGAACTTGAAGCATTACTGAGCGATTATCTTTTGGCATTTGTGCCGCTAACTGATCTAAAGATGGACCAGATGAACAAGCAAATAACAAAGTTGAAGTAAGTAGTACAAACAGTTTTTTCATTTTTGTCTCCATACCATTCTAATAAATTAACTCTTCGTCCATGCACTCATGTGCTGTGTAAACTCAATATGCGGATAGTAATCCACCGCTTGCGGAGCGGATAAAAAGTACAATTTTTGGCTTGTGGATGTAACGCCTGTTTGGTGTGTTCAATTAACTGCAAAGCCGATACCTTGTTTTTTTGATATTGCTCGTCAACCGCCAAAATCAGACAAATAACAACAATAGGCAAAAATCCTGTCACCGAACGAGCGACACCCACTAATCGCTCACCATCCCAAGCTGTCACCAATAAATCGGCATGATGTAACATCGCCGCCACACGTCTTTTCATCTTCTAATGGACGACGCGTGCCTAACGAGGTTTTTATTGAGTAGTTCAATAAATTGTTCTACTGAAATGGGAAAGTTGGTTTTGTATTCGATCATATTGTGAAACCCTCTATGTTTGATATGCCATCCTTTATAGCAATTTTGCCGCCGCTTTATCCAAATACCATTCCGTCACGCCATTTTTGCTTTAATTTTTGCAGCGGGATAAGGCAAGTTTTCGCTGGCGTGGATTGAATTTCTTTCAAAATGTCCGCTTTGCCTTCGCCTGTCACCAAATAGGTAATGCGTTTGGCTTTGTTCAATTAATTTGGCAGTTTTAGAAATGCGGAGCTGTCCGCTTTCCGGATGTTTGGCGATCACCGCAAGATTTTCATCAGCAAAATCGGTTTGATGTGGGGAACAAGGAAGCGGTGTGCCCGTCTGCGCCCACGTGCCGAGGATAATCCAATCAAAAACGCCGTCAGAAATGACCGCACTTAATTCTTCTTCAAAAGCGTTTAGCTCTAAGTGCGGTTCGTTTTTCGCCACGAATTCGGTGAATGTTTTCAGCAGGAATTTGAGATGTAATCGAACAAGAGTTTTTGCACTTCGCCATCAGTTGCTTTTGCAGGATCGGATGAGCGGCACCATGCGATCATCACCCCACCAGAAAATGAAGGTTTTTCCAGTTAATGGCGTCCGCGCTAAGGGCTTGGGGCCAAGGTTTTAAACACAATTTCGGCGTGGAACCGCCGGACAGGGAAATGTGTACGGGTGGTTTACTTGGCTATAAATCACAAATTCTTGGGCGATCCACCGCACTTTGCGCGGTGGGGAAGGTGATGAGTCTCATGTTTTCTCTCCTAAAATGATGGTGAGCGTTTTTCTAACGCGAGCCTTGTCACTAACGCACGCGATACCGCGTGCGTCATCAAACTAATTACACTTTTTCTTCATCGCACCCGACGGTTTGCGCCAGACGCGACCTGCTTTGGCAATCAGTTTATCCGCCTCTGTCGGCCCCCGCGCCTGCTTTCATATTCATACACTCTGCCGCGTTCGGCCTTGTAATCCAGAATAGGTTGTACAAATTTCCAGCAGGCATGAACCGCATCGGTACGGGCGAACAAGGTCGCATCACCTTTCATTGCATCCAATAACAAACGCTCGCAAGCGGTTAACGAGGCTCGGAGGCTAAATCCGCATAACGGAAATCCATCGAAACTTCCTTGATTCAAAACCCGGCACCCGGTTTTTCAAGCCGAAACGCATAGAAATGCCCTCATCCGGTTGAATGCGGATGATCGGTTTATTCTCCGGCGCGCTTTTTACTGAACACAGGATGTGGCGTGGTTTTAAAATGAATCACCACTTCTGTAACCCGCACCGGCGCGTTTTTCCTGTACGCACATAAAACGGCACGCCCGCCCAGCGCCAGTTGTCAATCTCACAGCGTAATGCCATATAAGTTTCCGTATTGGAATCTTCAGGTACGCCTTTTTCCTGTAAATAGCCCGCTACTGTTTCGCCGTTGATTTCAGCTTTAACTGTATTGACCCAACACGAGATTATAAATCTTCCTGAGTTAACGGGTGCAAACAGTGCAATACTTTTGCCACTTCGTCACGCCATGGAGTTGGCATTGATAATTGCCGGCGGTTCCATGGCCACCATTGCCAATACTTGTAAGAGTGATTTTTGGAACATATCACGCATCGCGCCGGAACCATCGTAATAACCGCCGCTGATCTTCTACACCGATAGATTCAGCACCGGTAATTTCCACATATTCAATGTAGTTACGATTCCACAACGGCTCAAATAGTCCGTTAGAGAGCGCAAGACCAACAAATTTTGCACGGTTTCTTTGCCGAGATAATGGTCTATACGGTAAATTTGATGTTCTTCAAAGAAACGGTGAATTTGAATATCCAAGGCATGCGCGGTTTTTAAATCATAACCGAAAGGTTTTTCTACGATAATCCGCTTCCAACCGTATTCTTCGGTGTTCAAACCGTGTGTGGCGAGGCATTCGGGAATGCACACCATACAAACTCGGCGGCGTGGACATATAGTATAAGGTGTTGCCGCAGGTTTGATATTTGTCATGCAACTCATCAATACGCGGGCACTAATTTGCCATAATCCTGCGCATCGAAGTGTTAATCGGTTGATAATAAAGATGAGAACAAAAATTTCTCCAGCATATCGCCGTTGGCTTTTTCATGTTTAATGAGTGCCTGACGCATCTTTTTCACGAAATGTTTCATCATTTAGCTCGCCACGAGCTACGCCCAACACAGAGAAATTCTCCGTCAAACGTCCGATTTTATACAGGTTATACAGCGCCGGAATCAGTTTGCGGTGAGTCAAATCACCGAGGCTCAAAATTACAATACAATTATTTTCTGCTTTCATTTGTTAAACCACATTTGTTTTTAATAATTCGTGTTTTTATGATAGATAAGATGATGTTTTATTTCCAATCGCTCTTATGAATCGGAGCGAAAGATTTTTCAAGCAAAAATCCTGCGTCGCCGCCATAATAAAAATTCGGATTCACAAAAGATTCGCGTTGGGTTATAGGTTAAGGCTTGATAATTCAAATCGAAAACCACGCCGCCCATTTCCGACAATAAAATTTCTGCCGTCGCGGTGTCCCATCTCGCCGGTTAAACCGAGACGAATGCTAGCAATCACATTGCCCATCGGCCACCATGTGCTTTTTCAGTCCACTGGAGCCGAAAATATGAAATTCATAGAATCAAAATTCTTGTTCAAAATCGACCGCACTTTTTCCGCTGCGGAGGAAGAGCTCTACGGCAATGCGTAAGGCACGATTCGGTTCGATGTCGCGAAATGTCAGTTTAATGTGCTGTTCCGCCGTTTTTATACGCGCCAAAGACCTTGCATAGCATAGTATGTACACTCAATATTGGCGCATAAATAACGCCTAACACCGGTTGGCCGTTCTTTACTAAGCTAATTAAGACAGAGGAATTGATCTTTGGTCGATTAATAAATTGCTGCGTACCGTCAAGGGATCAATAAGCCAATAATATTGCCACCGACTGCGTTCTTCTGGCAGAATTTGACAATTTTCTTCAGACAAAATAGGAATATCGGGCGTAAGTGCGGTCAGTTTTTCCGTTAAAAATTGACTAACAAACATATCCGCTTCTGTCACCGGGGTGTTATCTTCTTTCAGATGAACAGCAACGGAATCTTGATAAAAAGCGACGTAAATGTTCCCCTGCCTGTTGTGCGATATCTACTACATCCTGCAATAAATGGGTTGTGAGTATAGGGCATAGCATCCCTCCTTGTATTTGCTGAATTATCTCTCTTCGGTAACAACAAGGGTAATGTCAGCACGGAATATAACGCCATACCGCAACTGAATAGTAGCGCAACATCCAAAGCACCGCTACGCAACCAAATCCCGAAAGTCATTGTTTTTCAAACAACGTCATATAAACAAAACCTGCTACATTGCTATAACAAAAAACGCGATAATCGCCGAAATCAGAACAATGGCAAATACATTGTAACGAATATAACGATATGCTTTTGCCCACGATGCAATCAGAAATGCCGGAATGGTAGCGACAAAAAGTGACATACATATGGAATAGCACCAAATCCACAACACCAAACATCTCGTCAGTATTGTCGCTAATACAAACCGCAATGATGGTTCCCAGAATTTGCATGATTAAAGGAAATATAATTAATGCTTTTTAGATAAGGGTGTAATTAGACTGCATAATTTTCAAAGTGAAAAATAGGCTATCAAAAGATAGCCTATTTTAGATGAAATTACGAGATTAAGCAGATTTTTGCTCTCAATACGCGAGAGGTGAAAAATCAGTACGCCAACAATGAAGACAACCAAAACCAAGTACTTCACCAATCGTGCCCCAGTTTTTCCAAATTCAAGGCTAACGGTGCTTCAGAACCGCCCTGAGGTAACAGAGGCGGCGATAATAAAGGCTAAAAATAACCCCCATTAAGCTCTCACCGACAATTAACCCCGCGGAGAATAGTGTTCCAGAAACGTTCTGCCCGTTTGCTAACGCCATGATCTCCGGTGCGGGCGGCGTATTTGGCAATATGGCGATTAACCAACCAAGCCAAGAATGCCCCAGTCACTACCGGCATATTAATGGACGGCGGTAAGTAGATACCAATCCCTACAGCAAAGCACCGGTAAAGCGAAACTTTGTTACTCACTTTTTCAAGAAGCTGTCGATGATAATTAACACGGCCCCAAACCTACGCCGGTTAAGATGTAAGTCCATTCCAATTTATTGAGAAAATCCTTGTGAAATAGTGGTCATCAACGTCGCTTTGCGGTGCGGACAACGCTTCTGACGGATCCATATCCGGGCGCGGTAAAGCACCGGTGAAAGCCGTATGCGTGTAAAGGATTTCAATACCGGCGCAATCACTAACGCCCCCACGAAACAACCGATAATCAATGCAACCTGTTGACGCCAAGGGGTAGCTTCCACCAATAAACCGGTTTTTAAGTCTTGTAGGTTATCGTTAGAAATCGTTGCTGTCGTTAACACGATAGATGCCGTAAACAAGGTAAGTGCGGTCAAAAATTCTGTCCATCTGCTGTTTCAAATAAGCCGGAAGCATTTCCGATAGAAACCAACACTAAGAAATCACGATGACGGAAATAATCCCGATACCGGAAATCGGACTGGAGGAAGAACCGCACAAGTCCCGCCATATAACCGGAAGCTGCCGCCACGAAGAAACCGATAAACACCGCTAAGAAAGTACAAAACCACGACTCAACAATAACGCTAATTCAGGAGAAACCGGAGCAGCGGCAATAAAGTGATGTAACGAAATGACGATTAACGCCACGGTGGCAATTAAAATGAAAAATCATGGTTTTTGGTGAAAGGTCAATATCAATACGATGTTCCGAAGCCTCTTGTGTACCTTTCAACATACGGAAGGAATGCACCATGCCTTGTACCATTGGTTTCATCAAAATCAATAAGGTCCAAATTGCTGCAATCCCGATCGTTCCTACGCCGATAAAACGCACTTTCGTTTTCCACATACTCATGGCATAGCTGACGATAGTCGCATCGGTCGGTATATCACCGGACATGGTAAAGAACGGCACAGCCAAGCCCCAAGCGAAAAAGGTACCCAACAACATCGCAATACCGCCCACGATACCGATTAAGTAACCGGCACCTAATAATGCTAAAGAAAAGCCCATCGGAATTTGAAGACCGCTTTGCCGCCGATGCCGGTAAACCACGCGCTAGCGCCATCTGCCATAACGCGTAAGCCATTAGTTAAGAAAGCCACCGAACCGGCCAATACGCCACCATAAGCAATATCTTTGACGCCACTGTCGCCATCGGTATGATTACCGGCTTTTTAAAAATTTCCGCAGCGGCAACGCCCTCTGGATAAGGCAAATCGCTGTTTTACCACCATTGCTCGACGCAACGGAATGGTAAAATAACACGCCCAACGTACCGCCCGCGGCACAAATCAACATGGTTTGCCAGAATGGAAATCTTGCCAATAGCCCATCATCAATAAACCCGGTAAGACAAAAATCACTGAAGATAGCGTCCCCGCAGAAGAAGCCTGCGTTTGCACCATGTTATTTTCTAAGAATATTGGAACCATGGAAAAATTTGAGAATCGCCATTGAAATCACACAGCGGCAGGAATGGAAGACGCAAAGGTCATACCGACTTTTAGACCTAAATAAACGTTAGATGCGGTAAACAACACCGTAATCAACGCTCCCTGAGCAACATCCCCCGAAAGGTCAATTCTTTTAAGTTTGTGGATTGCATAACATTACCTATATTTTCATTAAAAACTGCGCTACCATGGCAAAAATGGCTGAATAATCAAGATTCATTAGGTTTATTTTTGCTTAAAATTGGATTTTATTTAAATATCAGTAGTATTTTTAAACCGTTTACAATGCTAATCCGCTTTATTACAGACTGTTGAATAGTAAAAAGCTATCTTCCCTAACGTCGTTATAATCTCAAATTTATCTGATTTAGTCTCAATCATAAAAATAGCGAATCCTATCAAATTATTTATCTTTTAATATCCGATATAGCTCGCCGGCCTGTTCTATTTAGGTAAATAACCACTAAATTTTTGTATCATCCGCTTAATTATGAAGTTCTATGAGGATAAGAAATGAACGCATTAGTTGAATTACTCATGAAAATCGTTGCACCAATGCAACGCCAATTTATTAACTTTGTACGCATCGCCATTTGTATCGTTATGGTATGGATTGGCGGGTTAAAAGTCTGCCAATATGAAGCGGACGGTATTGCTCACTTTTAGTTTCGAATAACCCATTTTTAAGTTTTCTATAAAAATGGACCGAATTTAGTGCAAAATGATAAAGGCGAATTAGTAAAAGAATATACCCTTTATAAAAATCCTGAAGGTAAAATGGTGGCGAAGAATATTGAATGGCATAAAGCCAACGGCACCTACACGGCATCTTATATTATCGGCGCAATGATTGTGACTATCGGCTTGTTAACGTTGGCCGGGATCTGGTCTCCGACTTTAGGGCTACTCGGCGGTTTACCACGTTCGGTATGTCCATCGTGACCTTGTCGTTCCTCATTTTTCACGCCGAAACTTGGGTGCCTAATTTAGGCGGCGATTTGACCCTACACCAAATTACGGATTTCCATATTTATCCGCCGCGGGACGTGCTGATTATTAAAGATATTATTATGATGGCGGGGGATTAGTTGTCGCTGCCGAATGTGCGAATCGCTACTTACAAATATAAAACATCCGTCTAATTGAAAAAGCCTATATGAAGCTTATCACTCTGTGATAGGCTTAGCTTTCGTTATTTGTTTAATCAGGAGAAAAGTAGAACATGGACTATTTAGATCAGCTTGTCCGACAGTCAGGTATTGAGGGAAAAATCAATCATCCTCTGTCGTTTCCAAGGCGACTGGCTGATCCATCACAAACAGGAACCGAATTTAATCGGCAGATTTCATATAGTGTCACAAGGTACATGCCAAATTCGGCTGAAAAGATCAAACCTACCATCTCAAACCGGACGATGTCGTTTCCTGCCCTACGGAGAAGAGCATATTATTTATCACGGTGCCGACACAGAAACACAAATTACCAAAACTACACAAGGTGTTTTTCACATTGCATCGCAATAGCTCAAACTGAATCCGGTGATTTTGAAATGTTTTGCGGTTATTTCCGTTATTTAAACGTTGCGCAAAGTTTACTGTTTAATTTACCGCACTGGCACCTTGCCGGAAATAACGACTCCATCATGGCCTTACTGAAATTATTGCGCAAAAGAAACTGAAGATAACCTCGGTAATGAAGTTGTCGTCGATGCTTTATGCAACATTCTTTTCACTTATTTGATCGAGAGATTACCTTTCAACACCATCAGGTTAATCAAGGCATTCTCGGCGCATTACAGGATAAGCGCTTAAAAATGCCGTGAACGCCATCATAGCACAATCCTGAAGAAAGCTGGAGCATTGAGGTCTTGGCAGAAAGTTGCGCCATGTCCCGCGCCAATTTTATTCGCTGCATTTAAACAAAAACCGGGATTTTGCCCGATAAATTTCTGACTATAATGCGAATGAACATGGCAGGAATGTTACTAAAAACACGCAAAAACCGATTAGCGTGATTGCCTCGGACGTAGGCTACCAATCAGACACCCACTTTACCAAAAATCTTCAAATCGTATTACAGCATTTCTCCGGGGAAATACCGATTAATATAACCGCCGATTTATTTGTTAACTCACGCTTTTCGTTGCAAATAATCTCTGAGGCAACAAAAGTGCGGTCAGATTTCTCGCTTCATTGAAAAACGTAGAGGTCGACAAAGTAATTCGTCTATTTTCGCTACAGGGAACGCACTAATTGCAAGGGGTTCAGGCTCATCACCTCCAATTTGCTCGGATAAAAATCCGTGGCAAGTAAAATATGCATCGGGTTATTCATAAAAACTGACTGACGTATTAATAGTACGTAAATGCACCCATTTTCTTGCGCCCAACCCAATTTCTTCCTGCAATTCTCGATTGGCGCTTTGCTCCGGCGTTTCGCCCGCATCCATTCTCCCTTTTACAAAACCCCAGTTCATAATTCTTTCCGTCCTACGGCATATTCACGTACCAGCAATAAATCGTCACCATCAATGGCAACCACCATCACTGCCGCGTACTTACCGGGACGAAAATCGTTCATAAGTACGACGCTCCCCATTGAGAATTTCAAATCCACCGATTGAATCTCAAAAAATAGTTGATTTTGCTATGGTTTTTATATTTAAAATCTGTGGTTTTATTAAGTCGCTCATACTACATTCCTGATTTTTACAAACGTCTAAAATGGCGATACCATACCCCACTATTTGCACAAAGAAAAGGAACGGCACAAATGAATCGAAAAATTAAATTGGCAGGCAATTGATACCGTAATTTTTGGACTTAGACGGTACGCTAATTGATCTTTATTTCGACCATCGTTTTTGGAAAAACGTGGTGCCACAGGCCTATGCACAAAAAATTTAATCTCTCGGTAGAGCAAAGTCGCGAATTGATTCAGCATCGTTATCAACAAGTAGAATTCAGTATGCAATGGTGTGCATTGATTTTTGGGAAGAAAGCCTGAATTTACCGTTGCGGGAATTGATGCAACAACAGCGTGAATACATCAAAGTGCGGTCGGATGTTTATCCGTTTTTACAAGCTGCCCGTGAGCGCCGCAAAAATTGATTCTGCTGACCGACAGTCACCCGTTCAGTTTAGAAGAAAAATTAAAAACACTGCGATTTAGCACCGCACTTTGACTTGTTGCTTTCCAGCCATCAGTTTAACGCGCCGAAAGTGGAGCAATCCCTGTGGCACAGCTTGCAACAATTCTCGCCGTTTGATCCGCAACGCACCTTATTTATTGATGATACGGAACCCGTGTTGGACAGCGCCAAACAATTCGGCATCGCTTATACCATCGGCGTGGAAAACCCCTGACAGCACATTATCAGATAAAAACTTTCGCCCGTCATTGCTCGGTAAAAAACTACCGCACTTTGATTTAACGGAACGGCACACATGGCAAAAATCACCCCATCGAAGAAAAGACCCTGTTCGTCTGGACAAATGGCTCTGGGCGGCGCGTTTTTACAAAACCCGATACGCTCGCTAAAGAGATGATTGACGGCGGCAAAGTGCATTACAACGGGCAACGTACCAAACCGAACAAAATAGTGGAAGTGGGCGCCACCCTCAAATTACGTCAAGGCAACGAAGAAAAAGAAGTGGTGATTTTAGCCTTATCCGCCCAACGCCGTGGTGCGCCGGAAGCCCAGTTGCTTTATCGCGAAACGGAACAAAGCCTTACCAATCGTGAAAAACTTGCAATGCGCGCGTAAAATGAACGCCCTTTCGATGCCGCATCCCGATCGTCGCCCGATAAAAAGAACGTCGCGATTTACTCAAATTTAAACATCAACAGCAAGATTAACAACACGCCTTGTAATGGCCGCAAACGCCCTTATATTTGAGCGAACAATATTCATTAGGAACAACATGATGACAAATTACACACAAGACAATGACCAACTTTTATCGTTATCTCTTTGAAGATCGTGCCGTGCGCGGTGAATGGGTTCGCCTGAACCAGGCCTTCAACGACACGTTAAACACCCATCATTATCCACTAAGCCGTACGCAATTTATTGGGAGAAATGATGGTCGCCACCAGCCTACTCACTGCCACCTTAAAATTTAACGGCAACATTACCGTGCAAATTCAAGGCGATGGCCCGTTAAAAACTCGCGTCTCGTCAACGGCGACGACCAACAACGCATACGCGCCTTGCCCGCCCTGCAAGGTGATATCCAAGACGGCATGAGCCTACATGAAATGATCGGCAAAGGCGTTTTAGTCATAACCATTGCCCCGCAAGAAGGCGAGCGCTATCAAGGCGTTGTGCCTTTAGATAAACCCGACCATTACCGAATGTTTGGAAGAGTATTTTCATCCGCTCCGAACAACTACAAACCCAGCTCATCATTCGCACCGGCGAATACCAAGGCCAACCGGTAGCGGCGAGGCGTGCTATTACAAATCGTACCGGATGGTTCCGGCTCACCGGAAGATTTCGGAGCATTTGGCAACCTTACTGCCGCCGATCAAAGACGAAGAAATTTTTGGCTTAACCGCCGAAGAACTGCTTTATCGCTTATACTACGAAGAAATCGTCGAGCTCTTCCCGGCACAAGCAGTTCATTTCTATTGTGGTTGCTCCCAAGACCGTTCCGGCGCAGCGTTATTGCTCATTTCCGACGAAGAAATCGAACAAATCCTTGCTAGAACACAATGGCAGCATCGATATGCAATGCGAATGCTGTGGCACCCATTATTTATTCAATAAAAAGCGATTGAGAAGTTGAAAGAATCCGCTTCCCGAATTTAGAAAGCGACCTGATAAGGTCGCTTTTTGATTTACGATATAAAACCAATTAATGGCTTAATAAACGTTGCATCATGCCGACATAAATATTTACCCCGGTAAGTAATTGTTTCTCGTCAAAAATCAAATTCCGCCTGATGATGTCCCGCAGTACATGATCAGCACCAAGGATAAAAATAAATAGCTTTGCCTCCATGCTCCTGTACTCGACGACCTAACACCGTTGCATCTTCACTTGCATTGAATGGGTAATCATCTTTCACTTCGTGTATCTGTGGCTGTTGTAACGCAATCTCCTCAACCAATTTCACCTAATTCAAGATCATTTACCATATCCACGGCCTCACCCGTGATTTCCGTTTCATAGGCTAGCATCAAAACCGATAGCAATCCCTTAGCAATTTGTATAACCTGTTGGGTCATATACTCATTAATCGCTTTATTTTCACCGCGTACTTCCAGTTGAAGTCGGGCAAAACTTGGAATCACATTCCGTCCTTTCACCGGCTTGTAATACACCCGTTAATACGAGACATCCCATCTCCATGGCGGGCGATACCATGTAATTGCGTCACCGCATGCGCTGCAGTCAAAAGTGCGTTACGACTGAGATGGGCGCCGCACCGGCATGAGCCGGTTTACCTTTGATAGCGAATGTCGATTTTTGACGTAGAAAAGAAAATTGCGCGGATTAGCAACAACGGTTCCGCATATCAGCACAAAAACCAATATGTGAACTAAGGAAATAATCCACATCATCTACTATGCCACTGGCAGCGATAGCCGCGGCACCGCGCACACCTTCTTCCGCAGGCTGAAGACGATTTTAATTTTACCGTTCAGTTTATCTTTTGTTCTGTGCGACCCATAGGCAGACACCTAAACCGATAGTGATATGACTCGTCGTGTCCGCAGGGCGTGCATGAGGCCTTCATTTAACGATGCGAATCCTCTTTATTCGGAAGATGATCTGGCGATTTGCTTTCGTCTACATTAACGCAGTCAATATCAAAACGTAATGCCACGGTTTTCGCCCGGTCGTCCTGTATCAAGAAGGGCAACACAACCGGTGTACTGTTCCATTTTTATCCAACCATTTTTGATTGGCACCACATTCTATGGCGCGCGCCAATGCCTTTTTCTACCAAAATGTTATTGCGCCTGCGCACAAAATCCTGATGAATAATTTGACTCCCCAATAAAATCTCAAATCCCATGCTTTCAAGATAATCTGCAATACGGTGGTGGTCCAAAAATTCAGTCCAACCTTCCTCCGGGAAACGATGGAACTCACGACGCCATTTCACTAGCTGAGCATAATCCAGATATCATGATGAACTCCTTCATTAAGAAACAGTCTGAAAACCCACTGCACTTTTTATACAAACAATCAGGAAAAGTGCGGTCTCTTTTGATAACGTTTTACAACATAAACAAGGCAAGAAATAAGAGAGCGAAAAATCATACCCGGTGCAGTGCGTTTTAATAATTTCTACCGGACTGACCATTGTCAAACCCGCACAGACAATAGCTACGCCGGCAATCGGAGAAGCTGATTTCTGCCCAACGCACCGGCAATCGCGGCGCCCATGCCTATTCACTTGGGTATAACCGAGTTCTGCCGCATGCGGAGTCACTGCCGTATTAAAGGCTATCGCCGCCGCATCGCCCGAACCGGTAATAACCCCCATTAAGAACGGACCGATAGTGGCTCCCCAGCGTACATATTCATTAGAATGTTTAGAAATTCAATGGCGGAATTGACTGCTCCCGTGGCATTTAAACCCGCCACAAAAACACTGGCGGCAATAATAATACCGAGCACATTGGCATACGAATTTCCCATTCCATTAAAAATTCTTCCGTGATTTTTACGGGAGAGACTCTGGTGACTAATAATGCTGTAAATTGCACCAATTAATATAGCTTGGGGAACACCCATTTTTGTCCATTCCAAGCCTGCCGTTTTTGCAGATGTGCCTCCGATAATCGAAGATAATCAGCGGAATTAACGGCGCTAATGCATACAATACATTTACATTCGTTTTTCCCTCTGTCGTACTTTTGTTCGGCTAAATAAGCTTGTCGATGTTCTTCCCCATAATCTTTCAGAAAAAGCGCCAACAACGTCAAAATAACAACACCGATTGCGGCGGCGGTCATGGTGTAAGGCGCATGCATAAAGTTAATTTCGGTCACGGTTAAACCGGACATTTCACTGATCATCGCAGGATGGGATGAACCCTGGCTCATTAAGGAGCCGAAAGTACCGACTAAAATTGCTGCCCCCGCCATTGCTCGGACGAACACCACACTGCGTAAAAACAGGTATTAATGTTGCGCCAACGGCAGCGGCACAACCGGCCGCCGAAGGAATGGCAATATTAATAGTCAAAATGGTAGCGATAGGAATGAGCAGAAATTTTAATCCACTCATAGGTTTGGTCAGTAAGTGAACTAAATGAGAATCGCATTTGGTGAATTTCATCACATAGGCAAACCCCATACTGGAACAGATTGCCATAATCAAACCACCGGTGGTCATACTTTTAGCAAATGCATCCAATGCCGCCATTGGATTTAACGTCAGTATTGCCATCAGCAACCCCCATCCCAATCAGCACGGTTCGGGTTTCATATTTTTAATTAATAGATAAATTGTTGCTACCAACCCCACAATGGCAACAAGGTATTTCAGATCTTCCATAGTAACTCCTCTATACTTGATTCAACTAACAACTCGCGATGAAGAATGCTTTGGAAAAATAAAAAGTCAGGCAACATCATATCTGCTTTTTATCGGCTAAAATGACTACACTGTTTAGAAAGTATACGGGTAACTACTTTCAAAAAGTAAAAGGTAATAAGACCTCTTATCGAATCTTTAAGCGGCACGGCAAGTTTTTAGTTAAGCATAAAAGTGCGGTCACAAAAATCTGAAGGATTTTTGAAAGTCTGCTTTGCCAACAGCGCCGAAGACGCCAATAAATCCAATGAATTTTTAACATTCCCATTATTTGACCAAATTCCCCAAGAAAGCTTGCGCTGCTATGCTAGACCTTATTTTTAACTCACCCTGAGCCGACCATGACCGAACACATCTCCGATTCCACAACCTTCAGAAAAACACGCTGAAAATCAACCGCACTTTAACCCAGCCGATCAGCAGGAAACGACCCACTTCGGGTTCAAAAACCGTGGCGAAAAGAAGATGCAAAAACTGGTGGCGAATGTGTTTCATTCCAGTGGCCGGCAAATACGATTTAATGAATGACTTGCTTTCTCGGCATTCATCGCCTGTGGAAACGCTTTTCACTATTGATTGTAGCGGTGTGCGCAAAGGACAAAAAGTGTTGGATTTGGCAGGCGGCACAGGAGATTTTACGGCGAAATTTTCCCGTTTGGTGGGCCCAAGCGGTGAAGTGGTAGTGGCAGACATTAACGACTCCATGTTGCAGGTAGGGCGTAGAAATTGCGCAATCTCGGTGTGGTAGGCAATGTGAATTATGTGCAAGCCAATGCGGAAGCCCTACCATTTCCCGACAATACTTTCGATTGTGTCATTATCAGCTTTGGCTTACGCAATGTGACGGATAAAGACAAAAGCCCTGCGCTCTATGTATCGCGTGTTAAAACCGGGCGGTCGCTTGTTAGTTTTGGAATTTTCCAAGCCGATTTTAGACCCGCTCAGCAAAGCCTACAATTTTTATTCTTTCAATATTCTGCCGAAAATCGGTGAAATGGTAGTGAATGACGGCGAAAGTTATCGCTATTTGGCGGAATCTATTCGTATGCATCCCAGCACAAGAACCGCTAAGAGATGATGCTTCAAGCAGGTTTTGAGGATCAGCTATTACAACCTCACCGCCGGCATTGGCGTTACATCGTCGGTTATAAATTCTAAGGAAAAGCTATGAATTTAGACATCGGGACTAAAACAACAATGGATGTTGCTCCCACCACTCAATAGCGGTTTGGAGTCGGTGTTAAATTATCTCATCGGTCGAACCGCCTATTGCGCACCATATTTAGCGTAAACTGTCAGGCAAAGTTTATGTTAACGTAAAACATGGATATCACGCTGTTCTTTCTATTTTCTGAAAGCCGCGTCGATATATGACAGCAACACGAAGCCACGCCAGATTGCGCGTTACCGTCAGTTTGAAGTTGTCTTTACGCCATTATCGCAAATCAGCCAATGGATTAATGATAAATCGCTGTTTTGGAAGGCGATGCAGGTATTGCTGAGATTTTGCCGCGTTGGTGGAATTTTTGGAAAAAGATCCTGCCGAACTGTTATTCCTTATGTGGGCGATATTGGGCGCAAAGTGCGGTCAATACGCAAAATTACCGCTATCGGTCGGCAGAAATTGAGCCAAAGCCAACGCTATTGCAGAACGCCCAACAGAAGAATGGCAGCTGATTTCTCCCGCCTTGCCCTTTTGGTGGACTTTTGCCGATGAAGTAAAAACGTTGGAAAAACAGACCCGCACTTTTTAGAACAAAAATAAATCAATTAACGGAATCCAAATGAATTTGGCAAATCTGAAACGATTGTACAAAAATTATTCACTGCCTTTCGTCTATGGTCTTGACGAGGTGTTGCCACATAATGGTTACACCCGCCCGCCCGTTGCGCTGTTGGCGTAAAACGCTATTTACTAAGCGCAATAAACACAAAGGGGCTTGCCTTTCGGTGTACGTTTGCGTTTGGCCCCTGCGAACTTGGGGCTGGTGTGGATTAAGCTGGGGCAATGTCTCACCCGACGGGATTTGTTCCCCGCCGGAAATCGCAGATGAACTGGCATTATTAGCAAGATCAGGTAGATCCCTGACGGTAAACTGGCTCTCGTGCCGAAATTGAACGGGCGTTAGGGCGGTCAATTAGAAACTTGGTTTTGATGACTTTGTGAGAACGCCCTGGCATCCGCCTCTATTGCCCAAGTACACACGGCAAAAATTCAATGCTTCACAGCTGTTGGCGGGGCAAGAAGTGGTGTTGAAGGTTATTCGTCCGAATATTCAACAGGTGATTGATGCGGATTTGCACTGATGTATCGCCTGCCGGTTGGATTCCCTGCGTTTATCGAGCAGAAGGCCACCGCCTGCGCCCGGTGGAAGTGGTGCGTGAATACGAAAAACCTTACGGGACGAACTGGATTTGCGTCGTGAAATGGCTAACGCTATACAGTTACGCGCCAATTTTGAAAAACAGCCCGATGTTATACGTTCCGCAAATGTATTCGGATTTTTGCCATAAAAATGTGCCATTGTGATGGAGCGCATTTACGGCATTCCGGTATCCGATGTTGCCACCTTAGAACAAAAACGGCACGAATATGAAATTGTTGGCGGAGCGTGGCGTGCAGGTGTTTTTTCACACAGGTGTTTCGTGACAGTTTTTCCATGCCGACATGCATCCCGGCAATATTTTTGTCAATCCGCAACACCCTGAGGATCCGCAATACATCGGCATCGACTGCGGCATTGTGGGACGTAGGGCGAACGATCACGATAAACGCTATTTGGCGGAAAGTTTCGTGGCGTTTTTAACCGCGATTATCGCCGCGTGGCGCAAATGCACGTGGAATCCGGTTGACGCCCGCTGACACCAATATTGACGAATTTGAACAGGCATTCCGCGAAGTATGCGAACCGATTTTCGCCAAACCCTGTCGGAAATTTCTTTCGGTCATGTGTTGTTAAATCTCTTTAATGTAGCACGCGAATTTAATATGCAGGTGCAACCTCAATTGGTGTTGCTGCAAAAACCTTTGCTCTATATTGAAGGGTTGGGCGCCAACTTTATCCGCAGCTGGATTTATGGGACACCGCGAAGCCATTCTACAAAATTGGTTGATGAACAAATGGGTGGAAAGCCGTATTGAAAAACCGTCAAACAAAAACTGCCTTATTGGCGTGAGCATTTTGCCGAATTACCGGAAAAATGTTATGGATGCGTTGCAACAACAACGGTTATTGCACATCAGCTGATTGAATTAAATCGTAAAAATACAGAAAAACAACATACCGTAAGCAAATACTACGCCTGTTGATTGGCGCATTGGTTTTTCATTTCTACCCTGTTGCAATTTCAGCAATTGCCGGGTGGTTAAGTGCGGTGTTTTTACGCTCAGTTTTATCATTTGGTTGTTGGGCCTATTGGTGCGTTAACGCTTGTCACCACAGGCTTTCGACACAATATGAACTAAATCAATAAATCCAAAATAATCAGGCTTTAGCTATTGTTCAACGAGGGCAAAACGGGTATAGTCAGACACGTTTTTAACTTACAAATTTCATCTATTAACGAGGTTTTTATGGGCGGTAATAGCATTTGGCAATTAGCGATTTTAGTCTTAATCATTAGTATTGCTGTTCGGCACGAAAAATTACGTACCTCAGGCACAGATTTAGGCGAATCAGTAAAAGGCTTCAAAAAAGCAATGAACGAAGAAAATCAGCGGAAGATGCGGGTTTTAATCAAGCAGAACAAAACAAAACGCGCAGCCTGAACAACACAAAGACAAAGAACAGGGCTTAATTCGTGTTTGATATTGGTTTTTCCGAAATTTATTAGTTTGCATTGTGGGCTTAGTGGTACTAGGCCCACAACGTTTACCGGTGGCAATTCGCACCGTCATGTCTTGGTGCGTACCATTCGTGGTTTGGCTGCGAATGTACAAAACGAGTTGAAAACAAGAATTAAAATTGCAGGAATTACAAGAAAGCATTAAAAAGCGGAAAGTTTAAATCTCAAAGCCCTGTCACCGGAATTAGGCAAAACGGTTGAAGAGTTGAAAGCCTCCGCCGATAAAATTGCTGCCGATCTCAGAACAAAAAGGCGAGCGACAGTAACACCACCTTGCAAGATCAAAATCCGGGCAAAATGAAAAGTGCGGTGGAAAAATCCGGATGAAAATGACGACATCCATCCTGGCTCAAAATGATCACAACCCGATGGCCAAACTACGACATTCTCGATGTCGAAGATTTTTCCGAGCAAAACACGGAAGCTCTGGCTGTCGCAGAAACATACTGCGTAACTGGACCCCGCACTTTCCCTGGCAGAACAGGCGGAGCAAGAAGAAATCGAGCTGGATGAAAAACTGAGCTTATTACATCAATCAATACGATCCGGATAATCCTTTGCCGGCTAATCTCAGAAGATGCCCATTCGGAGAAAAACCGAACAATCTTCTCAAATAAAAGCTAGGCGCGACCCTCAATTAGGACAATTTATGACCAGCGTTGACGACACCCAACCCCTCATCACTCATCTGGTAGAACTACGCAAACCGTTTATTACGCAGCATTATTTTCGTTGCCGTGATATTTGTGGCGCTCGTTTACTTTTTTCTAATGAAATTTATAACTTTGTGGCAGCGCCTTTAACGGCTAACCACCGAACGGTTCCAGCATGATTGCCACCAACATCGCCACGCCGTTTTTCACCCCAATCAAACTGACCGGCGTTGTCGCGATTTTTATTTTCCGTACCTTATTTGGTCTCACCAAATCTGGGCATTTTGTGGCACCGGCATTATATCAGCATGAAAAACGCCTGATTTATCCGTTGCTATTTTCCAGCACGTTGTTGTTTTTATTTAGGCGTGGCCTTTGCTTACTATGTGTAGTATTCCTGCCAGTGTTTGGCTTTTTAACCAAAACTGCACCGGAAGGGTGGCGATCGCCACCGACATCAGTAGCTACTTAGATTTTTGTTCTTACCCTATTCCCGGCTTTCGGCATTTGTTTTGAGTGCCTGTCGCCATCATTTTGCTGTGCTGACAGGTGTCACCACGCCGGAGGATTTTGAGAGCTAAGCGTCCTTACATTATTGTCGGTGCATTCTTTTATCGCAGCATGCTTTTTAACCCCGCCGGATGTATTTTCACACAAACCTTGCTCGTCATTCCAATGTGTTTGTTATTTGAAGTGGGTGTATTCTGCGCACGTCACCGCCCGCGTGAGGAAGACGAGACCCTCGAGAAGACACATCTAATCACTAATTCAATTCGGGAGATAATATGAGCACAACAAATTTTTACCGGTTTTCCAACCGCCGTTTACGCCGTATGCGTAAACAGGATTTTAGTCGCCGCTAATGGCGGAACATAAACTGACTGTTGATGATCTGATTTATCCCGTATTTATTATTGAAGGCGAAAATCATCGTGAAGCTGTGCTCTTCCATGCCAAAACGTAGAACGTTTAACCATCGACCAACCGTTACATGGAAGCGGGTTTATTGGTGAAAGACGGGCGTACCGGTGATTGCGCTGTTTCCTGCGGTAGAACAGGCGAAAAATCCTTAATGGCGGAAGAAGCCTATAACCCGAACGGTTTGATGCAACGCGCGGTGAAAGCGCTTCAGCCGCCTCATCCTGACCTTGGCGTGTTAACCGATGTGTGCGCTTGACCCTTACACCGTGCACGGACAAGACGGCATTATCGACGAAGAGGGCTACGTGCTGAACGACATCACCACCGACGTATTAATCAAACAAGCCCTGTCCCACGGTAGCCGGTGCAGATGTGGTCGCGCCAAGCGACATGATGGACGGCCGAATCGGCAGAATCCGTGGCGCCTTGGAAGAAAAAGGCTTTTATTAATACCCTCATCATGGCTTACTCCGCTAAATATGCCTCCAACCATTACGGCCCGTTCCGTGACGCCGTAGGCTCTTCCGGCAACTTAAAAAGGCGGCGATAAAAAGACCTACCAATTAGATCCGGCTAACAGCGACGAAGGCTACAAGTAGCGGCATTAGACTTGGAAGAAGGCGCCGATATGGTGATGGTAAAACCGGTATGCCATATTTAGACTTAGTCTATCGCGTAAAACAACACTCGGCGTACCAACCTTTGCTCTCACCAAGTCTCCGGTGAATACGCTATGCACATGGCGGCTATTCAAAACGGCTGGTTAAAAGAAAAAGAATGTATCATGGAATCCTTTGCTTTGCTTCAAACGTGCCGGCGCTGACGGTAGTTTTGACTTACTTCGCCAAACAAGTGGCAGAGTGGTTGTATTTGGAAGGAAAAACAAATAATTTCTTGATAGAAGATCTCAGACAGAAAAGCCGAATAATCCTATTCGGCTTTTTATCGGAAAGTGCATGCGCAAGACGGTTGCTGAGCTTGTCGAAGCATAAGTCTTGAGTGACCGCACTTTTCGTCTTTTATTGTAACAACGAAATATCCGCTACCTGTAAGAACAAACCTTGCAACGTGTTCAAAATGGCTAAACGGTTTTGACGCAATTTTGCATCTCTCCGCATTTACCATCACATTGTCAAAGAAGTGCTCCACCGGTTGACGCAAGCCGGCGAGTTTATCCAACACCGCAGTGTATCTGCCTTGTACTGATTAACGGCTGAACTCTTTTGCCAAAGCTTAACACGCTTTGCGCAAGCACTTGTTCTGCCGGTTCAACGCATAACGCCACATCAATTGCGCCAATGTCGCCTTCCGCTTTCGCCAAAATATTTCGCCACACGTTTATTGGCGGCTGCCAGAGCTTCCGCAGAATCAAGGGGTACGGAAATGTGAAACCGCACGCACACGCGCATCAAAAATCAGCAGGACGGGTTGGACGACGCGCCAATACCGCTTTGAATCACATCCACCGCAATGCCTTCATCTTGATACCACGCACGGAAACGACCAAGCATAAAAGTCCACCACATCAGCAACCACGTTTGAATTCAGTGAGTTTATCACCGAAAAGTGCGGCTGATTTTTCACTAAATCTTCCAAATCCAGTGGTAAGTTTTTCTCAACGATAATACGTATCGCACCCAATGCTGCGCGGCGTAACGCAAATGGGTCTGCGCTACCTCTTTAGGCGCTTGGCCGATACCGAGATACCCGTTAAGGTGTCAAATTTATCGCCAAAAGCGACCGCACTTGCAACGAGTGACTTTGGTAACTCATCACCGCAAAGCGTGGCATATATTGTTCATTTAACGCCACTGCCACTTCTCTTCATCTTCACCGTCATGACGGCATAGTGCATCCCCATTACGCCTTGCGTATCGGTGAATTCAAACACCATGTTGGTCATTAAGTCACATTTTGACAGTAAGCCGCACGTTTTGCTTTTTGCTTCGTCTGCGCCGATTTGTTTTGCAATTTCGCCTGCCAGTTGCTCAATGCGGTCAGTTTTGTCTTTTCAATGTACCGAGTTGTTGTTGGAACAACACCGTTTCTAAAACGCGGTAAACGATCAACCAGTTTTTGTTTTAAGTCGGTTTTGAAGAAGAATTCCGCATCGGTTAGACGTGGGACGAACCACTTTTTCGTTCCCTTCGATAATCGCGGTCTGATCTTCCGGATTGATGTTCGATACAAAGATAAAGTGCGGTAATAATTTGCCGTCTTTATCATAAATCGGGAAATATTTTTTGGTCGCCTTCATGGTATAAAACCAAAGCTTCCGCAGGTACGGCTAAGAAAGCGTTCTTCAAATTTTGCCGCTAATACGTTTTGATATTCCACCAACGAAGTGACTTCTAAGCAAGCTTTCTTCAATATCAGCTACGCCGCCAAGTGCGGTCGCTTTTTGATTGAGATTTGCCAAAGGATTTCCGCTTTACGCTCATTGAAATCTGCCACTACAGAACCTTTTTCACGCAATAATTGCGGATATTGGTCTCGCATGTTGAATTTCAAATTCTTTTCTTTCACCTAGAAACGGTGACCGCGGATGGTGCGCTGCGCTTCTGCTACACCTAAAGATTTCACCTTCAATTAGTTCATCGCCTAACAGCATAGTCAGTGTGAACTGGACGGATAAACTGCATCGGTTTTGTCTCGCCCAACGCATCGGTTTTGAATTGGCAACTTTTGCTAACGCGTTTGCCACAATGCTGCGTTAAGCAAGTTTTTAGTCGGCTGACCTTCAATCTTTTCGCACGGTGAACGAGCCATTCGCCTTTATCAGTCGCAATGCGTTCTGCTTGCTCAACGGTAATGTTACTAAACCACGCGCCCAGCCCTCTGCCGCTTTTTGGTCGGTTTACCTTCCGCATCAAAAGCCGCAGACACTGCTGGCCCACGTTTTTCGATTTCTTTGCTTTTGGCTGTTGTGTGGCTAAGTTCAACACTTCTCACCGCCAAACGACGCGGTGCCGCAAACCATCTCGATTTTTGTCGAAGGTTAAAGCCGGCTTGGTTTAATTCCGCCTCAACGTTATCCGCAAAAAGAGGTTGCTAATGTTTTGAGAGCTTTTGGTGGCAGCTCTTCTGTGCCGATTTCTACTAGGAAGTTTTTGGGTTGTCATTTTGTTTTCTGGTAAGTGCGATTTGGCACCCTATTTTATTTTTACTTTAATCTTTTTCAATCTAGTGCTTCACATTTCACAGGGAAATTGAAGTGAATTTGCGGATAAAACATGCCCGATGCGCATTTTCACTGTAATGCCAATGCCTTAACTGCATCCGACATCTAGCTTGAAATTCTCACACGAGGTTTTAATGTTGCCGAAATAAAGCGTCCTGCATGCCCAGAACTGCCTTCATCCATAATCGCTATTGCTTCATCACGGTATTCTTGCACACAATGTTATTAACGGCACAAAAATGTAAATACCATAATTTATGACAGGCAGAAATGGAGGCTACTTTAATCTATATCTTCTGGATTCCAACGTGTTTTTCATCACGAAAAGCTGGATCAGCAGAACCTAAAATATTAGGTTTATTCGATAGCCTGAAGCAATAAAACCCTGATCATACGCGGTATAAGAAGAAGTGCCTCGCCCTGAATTTCCAAACTCCATTCTACGGTAGTTTTTGATAAGTATGTTGCTTCATTATATTTTCCGTTATCTCTTATAGCGTAGTGTAAATTAAGAAATTCATGTACTATTTGATTATTTTCTCTGTTTTCACTTCGCCACCTTCCCTCCCCTCTTTGCTAAAGAGGGGATTGGATCTTGAAAATTAAATATATATGTTCTACTTTAACGTTTTTAAAAGAGATAATTTTAACTCTATTAAAATTAAAATGTAAATGAGCCCGATACTCATCAATTTACTCAAGAACTTTCCCCTCTTTAGCAAAGAGGGGTGGGAGATTTGGCAGAATTAATCCAACCTCACACTCAATCAGCCCTTACATTCTCCAAAAACAAATAAATCTGCTCGATCTACCGCTTCAATTTCACACATGACTTCATCATTGCTAAATCGCATCACCGTAAAAACCAAGTGAATTTAATTCTGCATCTCGCAATGCGTCTTTTTCCTGATAATCGGGTTCATAGTGCTGACTACCGTCCAAATTCGATAATCAGCTTTGCTTTTGCACAATAAAAATCAACGATATAACTTAAAAAGTGGCTTTTTGTCGATTAAATCGAAAACCTAATAATTGATCCCGATTGATCGCTGCCATAGTTTTCTTTCCGCATCCGTTTGATCCACCTCGCAGTTTTCTGCGAATTCTCTTTTAAGTATTTTTCATAGGGGTTGCATGAAAGCTACTTTGCCGTTCTCAATCCCTTCACTCAACACCTTTTGAAACTGCTCATAATCACAAAAAGCCCATTTCATCTTTTTACAGCCTTTAAGGGTTAATGCTGTTTGGTTTTGGTGGTGTAGCTAAACTTAGTGGCGTTATGTTAACTGAGCTGGTCAGCGTTTGATAAACATAATCCAATTTAAATTTGAGCTTACCACTCGGTTTATGCTTTCCACACTTCAAACATCAGTTTTCCGCCAATTGGGGATATTTTCCAATGAATCATCTCAATTCATAAGGCTCAACTGCCCAGTGCTGCAAGCAGAGCAGACGATATTGAATCGTGTCCAACCAATAAGTTAATTTTTGTTTTTCGCTGTTTAGCTGTTGCTGAATAAATGCTAACAACGGATATGAGGCATTTTGTGCTAACGCTTCGTTGTTTTTAAATAACGTGCGGTAATATTCGTTTTTAATTTCGTTAATTGCACGCCATTTTTTTCTTGGCTATCTACGCGACCATTTGCGATTTCTTGAATCAGGCTTTACCCACATAATGCGCAAGCAATAATGCACTGACAATTTTCTTTTCCCTGTGCTGATAGAGCCAGTAATCTTGACCGATCTTGCCGTCTTTAATACCGTATTCACCGACTTTTTCCACCCTAAATCACATTCGCCTTTTTGTAAGCAATTTGGTGAGTTTTTGTAATCGATGATTTTCACCCTAATAGCGCATAATTCGGCGCTAATTTTTGCTGTAAACGCGGTTAAATCAACGTTTGCTTTTTGCAGATTCAATCAACGCTGACTTGGATTATGCGCTCGTGTGTTAAAAATCGGATCTTTTTCTGAACCACTTTTTCCGTGGTGTTGCAATTGCACATTACAGCCCGCAAAAGCGCCGGCCACAATTGCTTGCCCTCTGTTGTAATAGTTCGATGTAGCACCATTGGCATAAGCAAAAATGCCTTCACCCTGATGCACAACGTCCTGTGGTTAATAACCCTTTGTCCGCATTTAGCCATTGGCCTAAATATTGCCCAGTAAGTTTCCAGTACTGTGCCTTTTTGCGGTGAGGTAACCGGATCGCACATCCCATTTCGCCCAAGCATACGGGGAATATTTTGCCATTTCCTGTGATCTTTTTTCCACCGCAGAGCGTAAATCCATGACGACTGAAAATTAAGACTTTCTCAATTCATAATCCGCACTTGATGGATTTTTGATGATTTTCTGTTGCAAATACACTGCTTACAACAACTGAGCTGAGTAAAAAGTGCGTTAAAGTTTGGGGATACTTTCTTCATTTAACATGTCTCCTTTTTCAACTGACTACCCCGTATATCTCAGACCGGAATTGATGTTTTCGTAGTTTCCTCACACTATCACAAAACCCTCGTTCAAAATATTCATTTTTAATGAAATGAATACGCATATTTACCTCATTTAGACGTTTTACCAACGATATCCCACCTTTCAAACCAATTCTGATGTTGTTTATCCAGTTGTTTACCACGGCTGTTAGCCCTGCATAGTCGTCAAATCTGTCTAATTGGCAAAATCGGTCGTGAACCCGATTTCTGCCAGTAACGATCAAAACGTTGTCGTTAACTGTGACTGATTAACATGCACTGCCACCTGGGAATCGGATGCATCGACGTAATTCAACGTCATCGCCGGTCGTATAGTAACGCCTGCCCACGGCATAAAGGCATAATCCACAGTTACACCGGCATGATAAGCGTTAAAAGCTCATTTTCGGAGAATGCACATTCACCCGGCATATGAGTGCGTAACTATCGGCAGAAATACATGTAACGATGCCAACATTTGGTCGGATAGCCAGTTTATCTAAATTCAGTTGATAACCCAAGCCCATACCAATTGTTGCGATGCGACGTTTTTATTTTGGCATTTTGAGATTCACCACGAATTTCACACCGCACTTAAACCATATCCCTGCATCGACAGAGATGTTTATAGCCATTTTCAAAATCATATTTAGCAAAAGCAGACAGCATATTTTAAGCGGCCTTTTGCTACTAATGTTGTCATCAAAAAGCATTGCTTGCTCGAGAATGAGAGAACAACAATCCTAAGCGGTGATTCGTATCAATATGTTGCACACCAACCTTTGTGTCAAAACGTACTTTTTGTTGATACGCACGGAACTCATCAGCATCATAATGGCGGGAAGAATATAACGTATTTGCCCAAACATTGTGTTGTTCTCGCACACCAAATGTTTGTTTAATTCATCTTGCGCCAATAACGCCACTCATTCACGCTCGCCGATAATTCGGATAACGCGCTGTTAGCATAACGGCTAATCAATTCTTTTTTGTTTTTAACCGCACTTTCTTGTTCCAACGCTTTACGCTGTGCATCTAAACGAGCCTGTTCTTCGGCTTTACGTTTCTCTTCCGCCAAACGAGCCGCTTCTTCCGCTTTTACGTTTTTCCTCGGCTAAACGATGCTCAATTCTTCCGCTTTTACGTTTTTCCTCGGCTAAACGTGCCACCTTTCTGTCTTTACTTTCGTTTCTTCTCGGCTAAACGTGCCAATTCTTCGGCTTTTCATGCTTTCTTCGGCTAAACGTGCCAATTTCTTCGGTTTTGCGCTTTTTCTTCGGCGAGACGTGCGCTTCTTCCGCTTTTACGTTTTTCTTCTGCGAAACGAGCCAATTCTTCCGCTTTACGTTTTTCTTCGGCGAGACGTGTGTCTCGTCCGCTTTTACGTTTTTCTTCTGCTAAACGAGCTAATTCTTCCGCTTTGCGTTTTTCTTCCGCTAAAACGTGCCGCTTCTTCGGTTTCTGCGTTTTTCTTCCGCCAAACGCGCAGCTTCGTCTGCTTTACGTTTTTCTTCGGCTATACGTGCGGCTTCGTCTGCTTTACGTTTTTTTCCTCTGCTCAAGCGAGCAGCTTCATCTGCTTTATGTTTCTCTTCCGCCAAAACGAGCCAATTCTTCCGCTTTACGTTTCTTTCTTCCGCCAAACGAGCCGCTTCGTCCGCTTTTAGCGTTTTCTCCTCCGCTAAACGAGCCGCTTCCTTCCGCTTTGCGTTTTTCTTCGGCTAAAACGTGTGCCAATTCTTCGGCTTTTACGTTTTTCTTCGGCGAGACGTGCCGCTTCATCCGCTTTTACGTTTTTCTTCTGCCAAACGAGCCAATTCGTCTGCTTTTGCGTTTTTCTTCCGCCAAACGTGCGGCTTCTTCCGCTTTGCGTTTTTCTTCGTATGCGGCCTCTTCCCAGACGTGCCAATTCTTCCGCTTTACGTTTTTCTTCCGCTAGACGTGCTGTCTTCAGCCTTTCGTTTCTCTTCGGCTAAACGTGCCTGTTCTTCAGCTTTACGTTTTTTTCTTCGGCTAAAGCGAGCCTGTTCTTCAGCTTTACGTTTTTCTTCCGCGAAGCGAGCCATTCTTCGGCCTTTTACGTTTTCTCTTCCGCCAAACGAGCCAATTCTTCCGCCTTGCGTTTCTCCTCCGCTAGACGAACCAATTCTTTAAACGCGCAGCTTCTTCAGCTTTACGTCTTTCCTCGCTAAAGCGAGCGGCTTCGTCCAGCTTTTACGTTTTTCTTCTGCCAAACGCGCCTGATCCGCAAGTTCTTGCTCTTTTCTTGGGTTGTATAAGCGGTAATCGTGATTGTCATTTTTCAACTCATAGCGATAGGTTCCCACATCCACTGTGCCATTCGCCAAAGCAACATTGACGTTGTCAGTCCGAGCGGTGTTTTTAAGGGTCAACAGGCTGAGTTGTTGCAAGGTTTGTGGTTCGGCGCCGGTGTTGCGTACATTTAACACAAAATTCCCCTGTTGCCAAAGCCATGCACTGCCACGTGATCGCCTTTTGTTTTCCTGCAAATAAGTGCGGTAATTAAAAGGTGCCGTTTCCGCTTAAATCACCCTAGCACGGTGAGTTGGTTAAATGTTTGATTATTCGTTTGAGTCGCAAAATCCGGATTAAGCGTAATTTGGCTGTTATTAAGGCTTAAATTGCCAATTGTTGTACTGCTTGGTAAGGTCCAGTTTGCATTGTCTGACAAGGAAACCAAGGTATCTCTACTTCCTGAATTTGATGATCAAAACGGGCGTTAACGAAATTTAATTTTGCTCTGATCAGAAAGCGTCGCATCGCCCGCCAAAGTAGCATTTTCAACCGTTGCCATAGTTTGGTTATTCAGCGTAAGCGTGCCTGCTTGAGTTGCGTTATGCGCTAAACGATATTGGCTTTGTCCTTGTAATGCCACATTGCCCGTAACATCAGCAAGTCCTAACACCGATAATTTTGCATTGTCATTTAGGGTAAAATTACCATTGATTTTGCTGCGTTCAATGCTGGCAAAAGACTTTTTATCAGATAAGGTTTGGCTCGCGCATTTGGTTAACCCCGTCCAGTCAGAACGGGCACAAATGAAATTCGCCTGTTTGTCGGTAACACCTAATGTGGCATTAGCGTTGTTGCTTAATTGCCAATCGCCGTTTATCGCAGAAACGTTTCTAGAAACGACCGCACTTCCGCCGTTAATGATGAATTTTTCGCTTTTAAAGGTACGACTTAGCCAGTCATCGTCAATCACTACTTCCCTTGCGGACGGCCAATTAATGCCAGGGTCGGTTTTGGTGGTTATAGGCATGAGGCGTTGGGCGACCACTAAAGACCAACAGTACCGTTTTCTTGCGTAATATTGCCGTTTAAGTTGGTTCCGCCTGACAATAGAAAAACGCTGTCTGCGTGCGTAGGGTCGATAAACCACATCTAATCGACCATTATGAAGTCCGGTATTGGTTTCACCAAACCAACCGTTAAATGCCGCCGCTTTGGATTGGTTAATTTTGCTTTCATTATCAATTTGTGCATTGCCAAGAAGCGTGACGGTTGCTGCCGTGTCTTTGTTATGATTGACAATTTGTGCACCTTCATCGGTATTTTGAATGCGATTAAAGGTAAGTGAATGACCGTTAAGATCTAAACGACCGCCACGGGAAGCCGAAAATAAATATTGTTTGGATTGACTTGGTCGGCACTTTCTAATTTTCACCGTTGGGCGACCGCTCACATACCTAATTGCTTTGAAGGCTTGTTTTTGCCTTGCTCGTCAGCTTGTTGATTTAAAAACAACAACACCGTCCCCCACGCTGATATCGCCCAGGGTTTTCGCCTTTACCGTTGACCAATAACGTGCCTTGCCCAATTTTAGACAAACGATCGCCTGCCGGATTTTTGACTTTCCATGTCACCGTACTGCCTTCACTGACTGAAACACCAGCACCTTTCCAAGTTTCATCGGTGGTAGGCTGCACCACAAAATCCTTCAAAGGTCAGCCCGCCGGCCCCCTGATCAATATTATTTTTCAGGTTATCGTGCCGCTTTTCCATATTCCCAAAGTAAAATGTTCTTACCGTGATGAAGTGCCGGCATTATAAGGGTTTGGACCACCATATCCAAAAAATTCATCTCTGCCGGAAGAAGGCAGGTTGTAATTAGCGAGCGGAGTGTTTGTGACAACTCTGCTACCTTTGGTTAATTTACCGCTGCCGTTGCCGTCTGCCGTCCAGTCATAAGAAGCTGCTGTAAAGTCAAATACCGTCAGCAAATCACCGGCAATGATCTCATCCAAATAATTCTTACGTGCAATTTGATAGGTATTTTCTTTTCTTGATAAGGGTGTCCGCTACGCAATACGCCGTTTATCAGCCATTTTCCTGCCGTTTTATCATAAATAAACATCGGTGAACCACTGTCACCGCTAGAACCTGAAATCGGTAACGGGCCATATTGATTCGGATGACGCACATCGCCGCTTAAACTGACCTCACCATTGTTCGCCCAACCTTGCATAAAGGTATTGCCTGCCGTGAGATGAGTTATCGCCATGGCAATATGATTGCCATTGTCATTATCATCACGCAAAAATTGCTAACCGCTACCAATTCGCACCCGCATTGGATACTTTTTCTAAATCGCCATAGGTGCTACCCTGCATATTTGACACCATTTCTATCGGCGCAGCTTCTGTGACGAATTTGGCTAATCGAGGATTATGGTAGTCCGTCATGTGAGGGTGAGTACGGTCGTTTTTATAATTATTTCGTTTAACGATGTTATAACCGAATCGGTGCTGATCGGGGTTACTGCCTTCCATGCCGAAAATCAACATTTCGATAACCTACGTTATGTGCCACACTGACGATATATTGATCGCCTACAAGCGCCGCCACACCATTACGACTGACCACCGAAAAATCCATCATCGGCGACATTTTGCATCATGGTGCCGATAGATTCGCCTTTTTATTCACTACCGCAATATTTTGCGCACCGGGAGTAAATTTGCCTTTATTCTCAGCAAAATCACGGAAATATTGATAATCCACGCCGGAATAAACTTGTCCGGCGAAGACCATCTGGGGCTTAGCGTTTCAACGCCACAAACGCAGCAACGAACTTAGGTTTGAAATTTGTTTTGCATAAAAATTGGTTCAAAATAAAATTAAACATGGTATTGTTTAAAATTAACCGGCGATGGAGGAACATCAAATCATCATCGCTGATTAGAAAAATGTTTAGCTTATATAACAAGCAGTGAGTGACGAACCATCCACCGATTCAGCCTTTGTAACTCACCTCACTTAGACGTTGTTTTATATTAGGCAAAACAGATTTTAATTGGGCCTCATCCAAAATCACCCGACCGTCTTCCAGCAACAACGCCGGAAAGCCCGCGTAGCCTCTTGGCTTTCACCGCATCGAACTCAGCATGATTGTCACGCAGACGTAGAAATTGTTTAAATTTGGTATGGAGGACAGCACTTCCACTTCCCTCATATTCCACGCCCAAACGTTTTAATTCCGCCACAAACGGTGCTAGTATCAGGCATTGCTCCGCATAATAAAGAATTGGTTTCATCACGGCCTTTACTTTCTTTACGCCACAGCGAGTGCGGTCGGATTGATGTTGGTTCACCGATTTTGGTTAAAACGGTTAGCGATCGCGATGTCTCAAACGGCTTTGCATCGTAATTTCGGGAATAATCATCGTGGTGGTTTGATCGTAGACCAGTGCCATCATCATGAATTTCCACCGTCATCTCAAAACTTTCTGTGGTGAAAATGAACGCTCTAAGAACGGGTTCGAAATGATGCCGTTTCGTTAATGAGCCGCGTACTGCTTTTTAGCAGTAAATTCTTTCGCATCTGCTGCCGCATTACCAGTCGCAATGAAACGTTTGGCCGCGTGGAATACTACCTGTTAATAAAATATTGCCTGTTTGCCGCTCCCCATAACCAATAGCCCACTCTGATCGTGAAAGGTTTCCACTTCATCCGGCTGCAATAATATGCGTGATAGCGCAAACCATAAAACAATTGTGGTCCATTGGTTTGCGCATCAATCGGTTGCAATTCGTAATATTCGATATAAGGATCTTTCACCGCCCCTTCAGCTTTTCGGGTTGATGTCAAGCCCGCGCTTACCTTCCCAAATTCCCGCCATAGGCGCTAAAGGCCCCAAATTTCGCCCAGCGTGTTTTCATCCGGTTCAGCTTCGGTGTAAATATCGTCCGGGTATTGAAAATCTTTCATGATGTTCTCCTTACTATCACCGTGTTAAAACATAAAGTGCAGTGACTTTTTCGCTTTATTTTTACAACCCGGAAGCCTAAGGCTTCACGGCTAGCATAATAGGCTTCCGCCACGCCTTTTGAGTGAGGGCGCGAATGCGTAAAAATGTAGCGTTGACGCTCAGTAACGGAAATCGCTTTTGCGCGCGTCTAACAAGTTAAAGCTGTGTGCCGCTTTTAAGATGCGCTCGTAAGCAGGCAGTGGTAACGGACGCTCTAATTCCAATAAGCTTTTTGGCTTCTTTTTCATATTGATCAAAGCAATGGAATAAGAAATCGGTGTCCGCATATTCAAAAGTTGTAGGTGGATTGTTCCACTTCGTTTTTGATGGAACACATCGCCATAAGTGGTTTTGCCAAGCGGGCCGTCAGACCAAACTAAGTCATACACGGAATCCACGCCTTGAATATACATCGCCAAACGCTCTAAACCGTAAGTCACTTCGCCGGTAACCGGTTTACATTCTAAGCCGCCCACTTGTTGGAAATAGGTAAATTGGGTCACTTCCATGCTGTTTAACCACACTTCCCAGCCCAAGCCCCATGCGCCTAAGGTTGGGTTTTCCCAGTTATCTTCTACAAAACGAATGTCGTTTTTGGTCGGGTCAAAAGCCAAGCATTTCAAGGGGAACCTAAATACAACTCTTGAATGTTGTCTGGAGAGGGTTTAATCACCACTTGGAATTGGTAGTAATGCTGTAAACGGTTTGGATTTTCGCCATAGCGACCATCGGTCGGACGGCGGGAAGGTTGTACATAAGCAAACGCCATCGGCTCCGGGCCTAACGCGCGTAACGCAGTCATCGAGGTGAGAGGTACCTGCGCCCACCTCCATATCAAAGGGTTGCACAATGGTGCAGCCTTGGTTCGCCCAGTATTCTTGTAAGGCAAGAATCATGCCTTGGAAAAGTTTTTACATTAAATTTTTGTCATAATATGTTCTGTCTATTTAGGTGGAGAAAATGTGTGTCATTATACTGAAAAACACAAGGCGGGATAAAGGGAAAGGCAGAAAAAGTGCGGTGGAAAAAAACACCCATGATTTTTTAACCGCACTTTAGGCAGCATCATGTAGTAAATCCTACGTATTAACCGCCTGCTTCCTGTTCTTGTAGCATTTTTGTCAGAATACAAAACCCTTGAGAAATTGCTGAGATCGCCCAACGGCGGGATTGGATATAGCGGTGAAACAGGCGCTTTGAATCGACCGCTCGATCCGTGGGTATAAATACCCACGGTTACACATCAAAGCATACCCGCCGGGGTATTTGCCTAACGCCCAACCAGGGGTTGAATGTATGCCTAACCTAAGGGTAACTTGTTACCCTAGTTTTTCAGTTATAAAAGAGAAAAAGTGCGGTCAAAAATTTACCATGAATTTTGACCGCACTTGGCGTCGATGCGATTAATGGGTTTTTAACTTGCTCCAATATTTTTCATCAAATATCTATCGCTTCGCCCACATCGCTTTGGATAATGCCTTTCTCCACTTCCGCTGCCGGAGGGAATATGGTCGGATTTTCGACCATTGTAGGATCCAACAAGGCTTTCACACCATTGTTTGGCATAGAATAACCCAATCGTTCCAACACCACTTTGGCGTTTTCCGGACGTAATAGGGAAGTCGATGAACTTATAGGCATTTTTCGACATTTTTTTGCACTTTTTGGAATGGCGTAATTATCCATCCAGAAAAATCGCACCTTCTTTCGGATAAACAAAGGCAATTTTGTCGTTCTCTTTATGCGCTAAATAACCGGAACCGTTCCAAATCATGCCTAATGCCACTTCGCCCTGGACGATAAGGCACTTCCGGCGAATCGGAATTAAACACCGCCACATTTGGCAAGAGTTTAACTAAGCGCTCATAGGCGGCTTTTTTGATGTCTTCTTCATTGGTGGTGTTTGGGGGATTTGCCGTCTAACAACAACGCAATATGAAACACTTCGCGCGCGTCACTGGTCACAAACACTTTGCCTTTGTATTCCGGATTCCATAAATCAGCCCAGCTGGTGATTTTGCTCGGGTCAATATCTTCGGAATTCACCGCCAACCCGGTCAAACCGTAAACATAAGGCAAGGAATAATCGTTGTTCAGGGTCAAACTCTTTATGCAATAAATTGTCCGGAATTTGTTTGAAATTGCTTAACTTACGATGATCGAGCTTTTTGCAACATGCCGTCTTTCGCCATTTTGTTCACATAATAGCTGGACGGAAACACCAAGTCATAACCTGCGTTATCGGAAATCAGCTTGAGTTTGGCATACATTTCTTCGTTGCTTTCAAACGTGGAATAAATCACTTCAATACCGGTTTCTTTGGTAAATTCAGCAACGAGACTGGAAGGGACGTAATCGGTCCAATTATAAACGTAAAGTTTTTTTCTTGCGCAAAGGCGGTGGTGGAAAGGAGAGTCAGCGTCAAGCCGAGGGATTTAAGCGTTTTTGCAAACAAATTTTTCAATTTATTGTCCTCCAAAGCTAACAATAGCGAGTGGTTAATTTTCATAAAAGAATTGAGTAAAAACTCGGCGGGCAGTATAACAGATTTTAGCCGCTTGTCCCTAGTTTTACGGAGAACATGGCGCTTTTTCTTCCGCAAAGTGCAGTGGAATTTAAAAATATTTTATCTGAAAAAGCGTTTAAAACTCACCGCACTTTTTGTGCGGGTTAACTGCCTCGCACCACAATTTGAATAAATTTATCGCCAAAGAAATAAAACACCAAACCGAGTGCCACAATAGCTAACCCGATTAATTTGATGCCATTGACCTCCCGTACAGGGCATGCCGATTAAACCGAAATGATCGATAGTTGCCGCGCTGAGCAGTTGCCCGATAATGATAAAAACAACATGGCCGTAATGCCTAATTTCGGCGCAAGTAAAACGGTGGTGAACACGAAACCGGCACCTAGTATTCCTCCCAACAATTTCCACCAAGGCTGCTCGGGCAGGGTGCTTAAATTGCCCCACAAATCAGTTTTACACCGGCAATAATCAACAGAAGAAGCGTCCCAACAGCAAAGAAATCAATGCCGCCAAAATCGGCTCACCACTCATGGCTTTAGCCAGTTGGGTGATTAATGGCAGACTGAATGGCCAACGCAATGCCCGCTGTCAAATGCAATAATGATATAAATCAAAAACATAGACACTCCAAATAATGATTTTTCGTATTATAAAACAGCTATTAATGGTCAGGAGCAAAAGACGTGAAAGACAATCAAGTGCGGTCACAACATCCAACGGATTTTGAACATTGACTTTATCAACGGCCCTCATTGGTGCGAATAATCGAACTTGATTCGATTGCTAAGTAATGTTCGCCGTGTTTTGGCTCCCGCACGTTGGAATTAAATTTGTTTATAAATCTTATCGAACGGCAAACGGGCGCGTCGCCCCAGATGCCGCGTCCGTCTTTGCGGATGCCGCAGGCAACGATCATATTGATTTCTGCGCCCCGTGGCAGTTTCAAGATATTCTTCACCCGTAAACTGTCCAGTCCTTCCATTGGACAGGTGTCATAACCAGTTTTTCCGCCATGGCTAACATAAATGTTTGCGCCGACAAGCCGCAACTTTTATGGCTAACAATGCGCATATCGGCTTCCGATACATCCACTTGCATCGGACGGAAGTAATGCACAAGCAACGCAATTGTTCTACGAAATACGCCCAACAAAAACCACAACAACGGGCATAAATAAACGGCATTAACCAACCGTACAACGTTCTTTGGCTTTTTAGCCGGGATGCCTGTTTCTCCGGTGGGCTGGTACGTTTCACATTTTTCTTGTTCCATCGCCATCACCTCGGCTGCCCGCTGACGGTATAAATCCTGACGAACAACGAAAACCACCATTTGCTGTGCAGTTGTGGCAGGTTGCTGGTTGAAACAGGCGTGGGCGAGTTGTTGTAATGTAGATTTGTCAGTGATGTGATAGAACTCGTAGAGTTGCATATTGGAACTGCTTGGCGACAAAGCAGCCTGTTGTAAGCAATGACGGACTTTTTCGCTGTCGAGCGGTTTATCGATCGTAATAACGCACGGAACGTCGGTATTGTAATAAATCTAAAAAGTGACATGATGTCTCCTCTTTTTCCGATTCAAATTCACTGTTACCGACGCCCGCTTCAAACAGGATTCAGTACTATTTCGCCGCTTGTTTCAGCGGTTTTTCCTTGCTATTTTCCCCGGCGGCAGCTTTTGGTTTTTCATCCATTTTTACGCTGATATTATGATCCACCACCACGTTCATATTAATGGTAATGCCTTCTTTTGGGGTGTCCAGTTGAATGGTGGGAGTACAACCGGCAAGCATGAGGGAAGCGGCGGTCAAACAGTGCGGTGGTTTTTCAGATGTTTTTCATTGTTCTAACTGTCGGTAAAGTCGATATTGTAAAATTCTGTTCAAATTGAGAACCGTAGTCAATCATATTCCATAGCTCAAACATATTCTCTTGGTGTGTGTAATTCAAGGTAATCGGATTGTGGGTACGCTTAGTCGGATTAAGCCCGCAATCGTAGCTTTTAACGCCATTTTTCCATCCGGCGTCAAATTGACATTCGTGTGAATTTTTCTAATTCAATTTCTTTCAGCAAATCTACTAACGTACTTTCTGTCAAACCACCTTTTTCATCCCTCCACCATATTGTCATTAAGTTTGATATTCAATTTACCGGCCTGTTCAATACGTCCATTACAAATTAAGCACTCTTTATGTCCCAACCAAAATGGTAATGTAGCGTTAACCCGCCCACTGAGGGTCAATTGGTTATATTGCGCTAATTCCATCACTTGCGCCAAATCAATCGTTGTTAAAGCTTAGCTCTGCCATTTTGCGTTGTGGGAACTCAAACTCGGCACGCTCAGCGAGCCATCAAACACACCGACTTTTCACCTTTTGCAAGGTGAGCGGTTGCTTGGCCGGAGTAGGGATAAGTGCCGAACATATCAAAAAGACGCATCGCTCACGGCAAGTGCCCCCATGCGAATATTTTCGCCGATACCCGCACCGGTTTGGCTCGCGCAGTTTGTAGCGCAAAGATTTTTGATAATTCAACGGAAAACGAATATTCAGCGCTTGAATTTCGCCATCGGGGAAAGTGATTTCGGCACCGCGCAAATTAAACTCGCCGTTCAATGCCACGCCCTCGCCGTCAATCTCAAAATCACTGGCGCCTTGAATGCTACCATGGCGAATAATCCATTCCCATTGTTGCGGAAATAAGGGATTGAAACACTTTGGCGGATTGTTCTTTCCAACTAATTTTTGCCCTTTAGCGCTTGATTTTTCATAACGGCGGTCACATCAATCGGGCCGAGCGAACCCGCTTTTAAATCGCCCGCCAAATTGAAATCACCGATGCTTTTTGCCATCAATGCCCACACCAAACACCGGGCGTACAAAACGTCCGCCATAATCGAATTCAATCCACTCGGTTTGCGCTTGTAACAGCCCGCGAATATGCTCCGCTTCATAATCCCAACGCAAACGGTCTTTCAACCCAGCGCCAAAGGCGCATTTTCACACCGCCAGTATGTACATTACCGGAACGGGCGGAAAGTTGGTTCAGTTCAATATGATCCGCTTCCCAAAAACCGACTCCCGTCATGTTCACCGGTGTATTTAGGGATTTCCACAGCGCATCACCTTCAATCGTCCAATCCCAACGGTTTGCCGCACGCATTTCCGCCGCACGCAGATCGTTCATCACGCAAATCAAAACACGGTTTTAATTCCGGCAATAAATGTCATGCGCTTGCCCGTTGAGTTTTAAATTTAACTTATCAAATTGTGGTGTGAAGCCTTGCAGGGTGGCTTGCAGGCGTCCTTCCAAGCCATAACGTCCAATCTGCACATTATCCAACGGCAGACGTGCACATGGATTTTGGAAGTGGCTGCACGTTATCCATTTTAAAATTGATCCGGTTCGAAACGCAAAATCGATCATCAAAGGCACCGCCGATATGATATTCCAAGTTGGTTTGCGCCACAGTGGTGTATATAACGCAAGTCACCACGGGTTTTCAGGTCAAAATACAGTTGTGTCATCACCGCCACCAATTTCGCACTTTACCTGACACAACAATTTCGCCTTTTGCCCAGCTCGCCGAAAGTTTGCACGATAACATCCACATCCGCCCTAACTGGCAACTAACCTTCTTGCGGCTTGCGTAACGCTCAAAACCGAAGAAGCCTTTGATTGGTTGGTACCCGTCAAAGGTCCAATAAAATGTTCCCAGTTAATCGCTAAAACGGTCGGAGGTGAACGTAAAAGGCACATCCAACAACGGCTTATTACGGCTTAAATCTTGTGCGTTGATTGCCCTTTCTCACCGTTCCAATTGAATTGAAGCGTCCCTTTGCTCACACTGAAAATCAGTATTCTGCCAATCAAAAACGCAGTTCGCCTTGATGCGGCAGTGGCATCTCATCTTTCAGTTGAGTGGAAAAATACAGGTGATAGGTTTGTCCATCAAGCGGTTGGTAATCCGTCTGCCCCTGCCATCGGAACGTATCGTTTTCTCGGCAAGAGTGGATTGATGGTGCAAAATTAAGTTATCGTCATCTGCCTTGGCATTGGCCGTCAATTGCAGACGGTTGCTGTCATAATGGGCTGTCGCCGCAACATTGGCATCTAACAGCTGGCGTACGATGGGCGGCACGTTTAATTCCTTTGCTGTTTACCAATTGAAAATGCTGAATACTCACCTAGAGGATGGGATGGCAGAAAAAGTGCGGTCAAATTTAGTGATGTTTTTACATCGTCATTGGAAAGGCAAGCTATTTAGACATTCATAATCCGGCTGGCGTTCGCTACCTCTAGCCGACGGGGTTCCCACCAGTTTACGTGGACATCGGCTAACGTAGCGATAGTGCTATCGAGCAGTCCGAACTTCTAACTCGGGCAGTTGTAGACCCGTGGTTTGTAAACGCCAGCGCTCGGGCAGTTGCAACGCATAATCAGGCGCTAAAAACGATTGGCAAGGTTTTTCCACCCGTTTAGGCGCTGATCCACCATGGCAGCAAGCAACTATCGCTACCAACAATACAATCAATCCTAATAAGGCGTACAGCCACCGTTTCATATTATTATCTACCGTTACGATTAAAGACGGTTTTAAGACCGCCGAAAGACATTTCTTTTACGCAGACAACATTGTAGCGAAATAACGACAATTTGAATGAGATATAAAAAGACCGTTTGAATAAGTTCATTCAGTCTTTTTCGGAAAAAGGAAGGTAATTTATCCGCTCGTGAAAATAAACACAATATTTATTTTTGAATAAATCCACGATATTTAAAGGGGCTTTATAGAAAATATCAAAAAGTGCGGTCAGAAAAATAATGTTTTTGGGCATATCGCGTGAAAGAGAAGGGCATTCGTCGGATAATGCTATCCGACGAAGAGGCTAATAAACATCGCGTTGTAAACGGCCGGCAGCGACCAGTTCGGCGACGATGTTGTCGAAGGCATCGACATAAGGGCGATGACCAATGGTGGAAGCTAATGTTAATAAGGGGCATCGTCACGGCTTTGCTCATAGACTTGCTACCACAAATGTAGAAAATATGCCCCTTTGTTGGATAAAGCGACCAAATCAATTCCGCTTGTTCGGCTAAGGCGTCCTGCACGTAGTATTTTTCCGCTTGATCACGGGAAAAGGCGGTGAACAGACGTGTTAAGGTGCCGTTGGCGAGGTAGTTTTCCAGTTCGGTTTGATAAAGGAAATCTTTTGGCCCGATAACGCCCGCCGAAGAATAAATAGCTTTCCACCGTCGGTTTTTGGCTTTCCAAATATTGCAAGAAGCCGATATAAGGCGCAATACCGGTGCCGGAGCCAATCATGACCAATGGCGCGTCAAGGCTTTCCGGCAAGTGGAAGGTGGAGTTGGATTTGACGAATACGGCGACTTTTTGTCCCACCTTGAGCTGCGCCAGTTGATTACTGGCGGTGCCTTGATAATGGCGCTCACCGAGGCTGTAGTAAACGTGGCGAATACATAAATCCGTGTAATCAGGGTGCGTTTTTGCCACAGGAACTGATGGAATAAGCCCGTGCAGTGAGGTTAGCGAGGATCTCCGTTAATCGCAAGGCGCACTTTTTCTCGGGGTCAAAAATCGCGCAGAACATCAAGTAAAATCGCGACCGTATAAATAACTTTCCAAGGTATTGGAGATTTTAGTAGATCTTTTAAGGCGTCGTTGCCGGTAATTTTACCACGTCACGCAATACGTTTTTGCTTAGCAGACGAAGCTCTTTTTACGCAAAATTTCCACCGCACTTTGATCCTCAAACCAGTTTACATAATACGCCAACACCTCATCCGGCTGTGTTCAATTTGCACATACAGCAAATCACCTGCTTGATAAAAATACCGCTGTCTTCAGGGATAAGCGCAAGTGATAAACCGCCGGATCCGACTGGTGCGAGATGCTGAATATCCAACACCTCGGCTTTGATACACGGTGTTTTCGTTATACACCTGCACCGATAGTTGGTGGCTCAGCGGTTGTTGCGGGAGGTCGTTTAACGCTTGCTGTAAAAGAGGCAGCCATTGTTTGAAAATTTCACGGTAATTGAGATCGGCATCCACATCGCTCGATCAACGGCTGCGCCTGTTTGCTTTGCAAGGCTTCATCCACCTTTTTGGCCAGCCGCAAAAATGTTCATACGTCACATCCCCAAAACCAAATACGCAATAACGGCAGTGAAAGTGCGGTCAGATTTTCTAACGTTTCTAAGAAATCATCAGCGTTAGCCGGCGGCTCACCGTCACCAAACGAACTGCGATGACCAATAACAACGTTTGGCTATCCAGCATGGACGGATGGGTTTCATTTAAACTGCTTACCGAAACGGTATAAGCCTGCAAGAACGGCTGATTGGCCAGTTCCGTAGCCAAAGCTTGGGCGTTGCCGGACTCGAGCCGTACGACGATATGAACGCGTGAAAGAGGATTGTTGCTCAGCATTACCCTCGAAGATGTAGAAAAGCTGCAGAAAGAGAAAGCGTGCCGGTGACGACACGCTTGAGATCTTATTTGTCGTAGTAGTCGTCGAATACTTCTTTTGGAAAATTCAACGGCATCGAAGTTTTCCATTAAATCATTGATAACGCGACGCACGCTGATGTAGCCGGTAATTTTTCCCTGCGTCATCAAAAATCGGTTGTACCGTGGTATCAACCACATAAATCACCCCGCCTTTACCCACGTTCGGAATAACGCCGGTCCAGATTTTACCTGCTTGGATAGTCGTCCCACATGTCTTTGTACATTTCTTTTGGCACAGACGGGTGACGCACCAAATTGCGGTTTGCCCACCAATTCTTCACGAGAATAGCCGGTTAATTTGCAGAAAAGGTCATTTGCGTAGGTGATTACACCTTGTAAATCGGTGGTGGAAATCACGAGGGTGTCGTGGACGGCTTTAAGAATTACATCATCGGAAGGAATGATTTGCTCTGTCATGGTTAAGCTCCTAGCTATTAATTAATCTCATATTTTGTAAGGGTTTCTTACATACCCTAAACTTTCTTTCCTGAAAACGACGTCTAAAAATACAGCACCATTCGACATATGTAAATAATTATCATTTTATATTTAGCTGATAGGATGTCTTTGTATCCACACATGCCGTTGCCGTCGATTCAACAGCGTGGCAAATTTGACATATAATGTGGTCTTCGTCGTAATATCATAAAATTTTAATTCACCATGAGACACAAGAAGAAACTGTTTACTTTGGCAGGTATGGCGATGGTAGGTTATTGGTTGCACCCCGACCGTTATCCTGTTTATCCGGAAAGCGATCACTATGATCCCAAAACGCAAACTTTTTAATGCCGAACCACAACAACCCGTATCCGACATTATACGCGCCATGGACGCTGGTATTTGATGAACAATCATTGCACCCACCCAAACCATTGCCTATGCTAAAAACCTGATTGGGCAAAATTTCTCGCCTCAGCAGAAAAAGTCGTCTTTGTCTGGTTCGGGCATTCCACGTTGATGATGCGGGTAGGTCTCACAAACGATTATTACCGACCCGCTGTTCGGCAAAAAGCGCCTCGCCTGTGCCGTTAATGATGACTCGTTTCTCAAGACCCGCCGGCCTGGTTGGAAGAGCTACCGCCCATTGATGTGGTGCTAATTTCCCAGCAATCATTATGATCATTTGGAACAAGCGAGCGTTGAGAAACTCGCGAAAACGCAGCCATTTTGTGGTGTCACTTGGCTTTGGGTGTAATTTTTGCAAAATGGGGCGTACCGGCAGAACGTATTACCGAGCTGGATTGGTGGCAATCCACAGAACGCCACGGCGTACGTTACACCGCATTGCCGGCACGGCACGATTCGGGGCGTAGTTTGTTGGATCACAACAAAAAGCCTCGTGGTCGGGCTTTGTGATTCAACATCAGGACGAAAAGTTTCTATTTTCACGGCGATTCGTCTTACGGCAAACATTTCGATGCCATCGCCGAACGTTTTAACGGGTTTGATATTGCGTTTATCGAGAATGGCCAATATAACGAACGCTGGCCTAATGAACCACCTGTTTCCACATCAAACCGCCGAGTTGGCCGCTAAAGCTAAAACCAAAAACGTTTCATGCCAATTCACTGCGCAGCCTATCCGCTGGCGTTGCACAAATGGAACGAACTGGTATTACAAAGCCTCGCTTATTGCCCGCAAGCTGGGCGTTAACCCGCTGACGCTGTTAATGGACAGGTATTTGATGCGGAAACCTTTAACTGCAGATTGGTTTGCAGAGGATTAAGAAAGGATTAAAGCACGTGAAGAGAGTGTCGATTACAACGCAATCTGCGGAGAATATTGCTCACTGATTGCCACAAAAATCCGCGTAAAGAAATCGACCGCACTTTTTGCGTTTTCGGTAAAAAGTGCGGTTAAATTTCGGCCAAAAAGATCATTTTCCAACACAAAACAAGGCGCCTGACAACGCGCCAATACATCCGCCTGTTTTATCGCCACAACACGCCATCTTGCCATACACAATAACATCTGTAGCGTTGGCGTTACGCACATACAATTTCCAGCGTTTGTTGATCGTAATCGGCTTGTGAGAAGGTATAAAGCATAATCAAAAAGTCAGAATTTTTCACTTTGTTGCAACATCGCCAGCAGTTGCGCGACGTGGCAACGGCCGGCAGTCTACTAAGAGATCTTGCGGGGTGAGGCTAAAACGTTGTAATGAATCGGCACACATAACGCTGCTCGATGTCGTATAAATATAATAGCTTGAAAGCACTGGCGGTGTCTTTTTGCAGAATTTGCTCAGGCTGTTGTTCACGAAGCAGATTTAACAGGCCGTCATCATACGGCAATTTCTGTTCTTCGCAAAATGCCGGCCGCCAATAACGCATCCAATCCCTCGCGGGCGGAAGCCCCGCCATAAGGCGGATGGCGAAAAATAAAATGCCAGTTTACTCATAGGGTAATTACTCGATCGGCGCGGAGCAAGGCTTGGCTCAAATTCGCCCAAACCGGCCAGCTGAAAAACGTTCGCTAAATTGACCGCACTTTTATCGGCAGCAGAGGCTTCGTCCACCACACCACGTCGTTGCGCGGCAGCAACGCATAAATGCAACGGCACATTGTGTCGGCGGGCAAAATCCTGCCATGCGTTTACCAAATTAAATTCATCGTTGGCAGGATACACCAAAGCGTTGCCGTTACTGATTCCTTCTGATAGATTTGGCAAATTCGGTGTTTTTGCACCAGTTCTTGCGCCAATTGATACGCCAGAAACGCCCCTTGGCTGCCATACACCGGCTGTTTTACCACCAACACATAATCCATGAGCTACCTCGTCTTGATCTTGTTTAATTTGGCGAATGTATAAATACATCGGTATGGCGCGAAATATCCAAACGCTCCGCCACCAAATTAATTGCGTCTTTAATGTCAAAAATGCCTTTTCATACAAAGACATCACGATTTGGCGATTTTTGTTATTGTTCGCCACCATACGATCGGAGGTGATTTCAATGGTTTTTCTACTGTTTGCACCACCAGTTCTTCCACTCGAACTGGCAAAATTCACCGCAGAGGTTCTCGCTATAATCGGTGGCTCGGCATAAAATTTTGCAAGAATTGCGATACCGGCACGTCTAAATTAATGTTAATACAAAGCAGGCCGATAATGCGTTGAGTGCTGTTACGAATGGCGATCGTCACCGACTTCATCAAGCCGCTGCTTTTTGCACGGGTAAACATAGTTTGCTAACGCTTTCCGATTTCATATTGTGTAATGAACGTAAAGCGAAATCCGTCATGGGCGAGCCCACTTGACGATTGGTATTGTGTCCGTTGGCATATAAATGGCGGAATGCTCTAAATCTTCAAAGGAATGCAGAACACCTCGCAATGTTGACCAATGAGCGCACTGACGCCGTCAACCACGGCAATATAAGAATTTAAAATCGTGCGATCTTTCATCGGTAAAAGGTCGTTTATCCGTTAACATGAAAGAGCGTATTTATTTTTATTCATAGAAATGACCGCACTTTCGCCACGAAGTGATAAAGCGCGGTCGTTTTTCTATTATTTTTCGCCGGAACTACGTCCCAATACTTCCACATCGAAATACAACGTAGAATGAGGAGGGATTTTATCGCCTGCGCCGTCTTCACCTGTAAGCTAAATCTGCTGGCAGAACCAATTCAATTTTGCCGCCTTTTTCACCAATTGCAGACCTTCAGTCCAGCCTTTTAATCACTTGATTCAATGGGAATTCGGCCGGTGTGCCGCGCTCACGTGAGCTATCAAAACACCGTGCCATCCGGCAATTTACCAGTGTAATGCACTTTCACTCGTATCGGTAGCTTTTAATCGGGTCACCGGAACCGGCTTTCTACACGATACAACAAACCTGATGCGGTTTTCTTCACGCCGTCTTTTTAGCGAATTCAGCGGAAAATTTACTGCCTTCTTCTTCCGCTTTTTTCACTGCGGCCGCCGCTCTCACTTTCCGCTCTTAATTTATTGTCGATACCTTTGTAGCGCAGTTGCAACTTCCTTATTGCCTTCCAATTGCACTTTGCCGTTTAGCACATCGGAAATCCCTGCAATAACTCTTGGTACTGTCATAATCAATCACGCCTTTTTGTGCTTTAATTAGGCCTTTGTAAATCCGTACTGCGAATAACACGCCCACCGCATAAGAAGAGTCTTCATTAAATTTTGCGTCGGTTTTCTTCTGCAAAAACGTTGAGAAACAACTGCACTTAACATCAAAAGTGCGATAGTAGAAATTTCTGAATTTTTTAACATTGTGTTCGATCCTTTATAATGAGTAAAAACAAGCGTTGGATAGGGTAAACGGATTCAACAAATTCACAACAATTATTTAGGAATTATTATGTCAATTCAACAAAATTTAGAGCAACGAATTGCCGAATTAGAAATGAAATCCGCCTTTCAGGAAACGGCGATAGAAGAATTAAATCAATCACTTATAGAACAACAATTTCTGATCGACAAAATGCAGGTGCAGCTACGCTATTTTGGTCAATAAGCTCAAAGATATGCAACCTTCCAACATCGCCAGCCAAGCCGAAGAAACCCCGCCACCGCATTACTAATCAAAAGTGCGGTCAGAATTAAGGATAAATTTTCACCATTTTCTCGATGTTAGGGGAAAAGTCCGGTGAATGATGGTTCTGAGGTCCTCTCACGGAAACAAGATCGCTCAATGAAAATCTATGGAAGTTTCGTCGTCAGAAGCCTTGAATATTGACTTCTCAGCTTGCGTAGTAATATGCTTCTGCACGTTTAATTACAGGCCTTTTTATGCTAGCGTTTTTCACATCAGGAACATATTGAATCCTATTATTTCGTCACCCGTAATCAACATTTCGAGTTACCTCCATTAAATCAAAAAGAATCTGCTGATGTATGTGTCGTCGGGCGGGCTTCTCGGTTTATCTACCGCGTTAGAACTTGCTGAACAAGGCAAAAGCGTGATTGTGTTGGAAGGCGCAAGGGTAGGCTTCGGCGCATCTGGACGCAGCGGTGGTCAGCAATTAATGGCTTTGAAGACGGTATTGATGAATATGTTGAACAAGTAGGCTTAGAAACTGCTCTCAAGCTGGCAAATGTCACTGGAAGCTATTGATATTATTGACGAACGTATTACAAAAATACGGCATTCAATGTGATTGGAAGAAAGGTTATGCCACGTTGGCGCTCAATGAACGTCGCATGGAAGATTTAAGTTGCTGAGAAGGCCAGCCACGAGATTTTTGGCTATAAAAATATGCAACTATGGGATAAGGCAAAGCTAGAACAACACCTTGGCAGCAAAAATTTATTGTGGCGCATTATATGACAGCAATTCCGGACATTTGCATCCGCTCAATTATTGTTTAGGTTTAGCAAAAGCTTGTTTGACTTTGGGTGTACGCATTTATGAACAATCGCCTGTCGTAGATTTACGTGAAAAAGCGACAGAAATTGAAGTCATTACGGATAAGAGCCTGGTTGTTGCCAAAGATGTGGTGTTGGCGACCAACGCCTATATTGCCGCAATGCCGAAAAGTATTCATCACGGCATTGCACGTAAAATTCTGCCGGTGGAAAGTTTTATTATCGCCACCGAACCGCTAGATCAGCTACTGCTGATTTGGTGATTAACAATGGGATGTCTGTGTGCGACAGCAATTATCTACTGGATTATTACCGTTTAAGCGCCGACAATCGTTTGCTGTTTGGTAGCGATTCTAGCTCAAAGAAAAATATGATTGAGGTGATGCGTCATATTATGTTGCGCGTTTTCCCCACAGTTGGAAAACGTTAAAATTGATTATGGCTGGGGCGGACCTATCGATATGACGCTCAACTCCAACCCGCACTTTGGACGGATTTCACCGCATATTTATTTCGCTCACGGCTATTCCGGGCATGGTGTAGACTACTCACTGGTTTGGCAGGGTCGCGTAGTCGCAGAGGGCGATTTTAGGCAACGATGAACGCTTAGCCATCTTTAGTAAATTAAAAAGTACCTTCAGTATTTGGTGGCAAATTAGTGAAGAACCTGGCATTAAAATTGGCGTTAACTATTATCGTTTTTAGATAAATATCGTTGATTAAGAAATCATAAAATTTTATTTTTCTTTTGAGTTATAAACTAGAGAAAACAATTATTTTTGTTTCCTAAAAATTTACTGCAATAATCCACCGCACTTTTAACCTTGTTAAACAAAAAGGAAACTTTATGAAAAATCTCTTTTGGCGAAAAATCGTATTATTATCCGGCTTAGCGTTGGGTATTGCCACCCAAGCCATAGCAGGTGAAATTTCTGACCGCGTAGAAAAACCAAAACTTTATTAGTGGGCACTGAAGGCACTTATGCACCGTTCACTTTCCATGATGACAGCGGCAAACTAACCGGCTTTGACGTGGAAGTGATCGAAGCGGTGGCACAACGTTTAGGCTTAACAATTTCAATTTAACGAAACCCAGTGGATTCCATGTACGCGGGTTTAAACGCCAAACGTTTCGACTTAATCGCTAACCAAACCAACCCAAGCCCGGAACGTTTGAAAAATACCTTTATACCGCGCCATATAACTATTCCACTGCCGTTATCGTGACCAAAGAAGGCGACGACAGCATTAAAAACCTTTGAAGATTTAAAAAGGCAAAAAGCGGCACAATCCTTAACCAGTAACTACGGCAAAATCGCCAAAGCCAATGGTGCAGAATTAATCGTGGTGGACGGTTTAGCACAAGCCTTTTAAAATTAATTACGCAAGATCGCGCCGAAAACGACAGTAAACGACCAACTTGCGGTGTTAGATTATTTCAAAAACAACCAAATTCCGGTTTGAAAATTGCCGTAAAACGTGAGGAAAAAGTGCCTTCCGGCTTTGCAGTATTAAAAGGTGAAGAACCTTTGGTAGATTAACCAAGCGTTGGAAGAATTAAGAAAAAGACGGTACTTAAAACAAATTTCAATCAAATGGTTTGGCGATGACATTACTCAATAATTTCCTTGCCTCCCTTCCTTTTTATGAATGCAGAAAGAGCTGATGAAATCATCAGCTCTTTTTGGCCTATGATGGAAGCCGCAATTGATAAAAACTATTCCGCTGGCGGTGATTTCTTTCTTTACCGGGGTGTTTATCGCGTTAATAGTAGCCTTGATTCGCATTGTGGAAAAGCCGAATATCGGTATTCGCTTATTGCAAATTCTTTGCCGCATTTATGTTTCCACCATTCGTGGCACGCCGATGTTGGTACAGATTTTCATTATTTTCTACGGGTTACCGGAAGTGGGCATTAAACTCGATCCCTTCCCAACGGCGATTATCGCCTTTTCCATTAACATCGGCGCTTATGCTTCGGAAACCATTCGTGCGGCGATTTTATCCATTCCAAAGGACAGTGGGAAGCCTCCCTATTCCATCGGCATGAATTATTATCAAACCTTCACCCGCACCATCATGCCACAGGCCTTGCGCGTATCCGTGCCACCGTTGGCAAATACCTTTATCAGCAACGTAAAGACACCTCTTTGGCGTCGTTGGTATTGGTGACGGAAATGTTTCGCGTAGCGCAAAACATCACAGCGGAAAAACTATGAATTTATTATGATTTATAGTGAAGCAGCACTAATTTATTGGTGTATTTGTTTGGTTTTATCCTTCGCCCAAGACCGTTTGGAAAAACGGCTTTCCCGTCACTTATAAACAGGAGGTAGCATGTTAGAAGTGCGTAATCTTCACAAAACCTTCAATGGCAATCCTGTGTTGAAGGGCGTAGATTTCAATATTCAAAAAAGGCGAAGTGGTCGCCATTCTCGGCCCCTCCGGCTCGGGCAAAAACCACCTTTTGCGTTGCTTAAACTTTATTGGAGCGACCAGAGCTTGGTACGTTACGTTTTTGTGATGGCAGCTTAGCGTTGGATTTTTCTCACAAAATCAGCAAAGCCGACGAATTAGCATTGCGTCGCCGCTCTTCTATGGTGTTTCAGCAATACAATTTGTTCCCCCATCGCACCGCACTTGAAAATGTAATGGAAGGCATGGTTGTAGTGCAAAAGAAAAGCAAGGCGGAGGCGGAAACAACGCGCCGCGGCATTACTGACCAAAGTGGGATTGAAAAGACAAAAATGCACTTGTATCCGTCGCAACTCTCTGGCGGCCAACAACAACGTGTAGGAATTGCCCGAGCTTTGGCAGTACAACCGGACATTATTCTACTGGATGAACCCACCCTCAGCATTAGATCCGGAGTTGGTGGGTGAAGTATTGCAAACCTAAAAATTACTGGCACAGGAAGGTTGGACGATGATTATCGTCACCCATGAAATGCAATTTGCCCGCGATGTAGCAGATCGTGCGATTTTTGATGGCAGACGGCAACGTGGTAGAACAAAACAGCGCCCGTGAATTTTTGAAAATCCACAACATGAACGCACTAAACAATTCTTATTACAGGCTAAAATACCGGTGTGTGGAGTATCAGATTTAGTCGATTCACCTCTACAGAAAAATAGGAGAGTCTAACGTTTCGGATGTGGAGCGATGAAAATAAAGGCAACATTACCCTATAAAGTGCGGTCAATTTTTGGATATTTTTACATAAAAACAGTTAAAAATGTTACCGCACTTTGCATAGCCATTCTTTCTTCTGTTATTTCTAAATTCCAACCAAACAAAAAGGCGTATCATTCGATACGCCTTTTTCAATTGAGTTTCTTATCAATTATTTGATAATTTTAGCTACCACACCGGCACCTACTGTACGGCCACCTTCACGGATAGCGAAACGTAAACCTTGGGTCCATCGCGATTGGGTGGATTAAGGATACGGTCATTTTGATGTTATCGCCAGGCATTACCATTTCCACGCCTTCCGGTAACTCGATAGTACCGGTTACGTCAGTTGTACGGAAATAGAATTGTGGACGGTAACCTTTGAAGAATGGAGTATGACGACCACCTTCTTCTTTGGATAATACGTACACTTCAGATTCGAAATCAGTGTGCGGAGTGATTGAACCCGGTTTAGTCAATACTTGACCACGTTCGATTTCTTCACGTTTGGTACCACGTAATAATGCACCGATGTTTTCACCTGCACGACCTTCGTCAAGTAATTTACGGAACATTTCAACACCGGTTACGGTAGTTTTTCGCAGTCGGTTTGATACCTACGATTTTCAACTTCATCACCGGTACGGATGATACCACGCTCAACACGACCGGTTACTACTGTCACCACGACCGGAGATAGAGAACACGTCTTCGATTGGAAGAAGGAACGGTTGGTCGATAGCACGCTCAGGCTCAGGAATGTAAGAGTCTAAGTGGCTTGCTAATTCAAGGATTTTTCTTCCCATTCTGCTACGCCGTTTAATGCTTGTAATGCAGAACCACGTACGATTGGTGTATCGTCACCCGGGAAGTCATATGAGAAAGAAGTTCACGAACTTCCATTTCAACTAATTCTAATAACTCTTCGTCATCTACCATATCGCATTTGTTTAAGAATACGATGATGTAAGGAACACCTACTTGGCGACCTAATAAGATGTGCTCACGAGTTTGTGGCATAGGACCATCAGTTGCTGCTACTACTAAGATAGCACCATCCATTTGCGCCGCACCGGTAATCATGTTTTTAACATAGTCGGCGTGTCCCGGACAGTCAACGTGTGCATAGTGACGTGTTGGAGTGTCATATTCAACGTGGGATGTGTTGATGGTGATACCACGCGCTTTTTCTTCAGGCGCGTTATCAATTTGGTCGAATGCACGAGCCGCACCACCGTAGTGTTTTTGCTAATACGGTTGTGATAGCTGCTGTTAAAGTGGTTTTACCATGGTCAACGTGGCCGATTGTACCCACGTTAACGTGCGGTTTTGTACGTTCAAATTTTTCTTTAGACATTGAGAGTCCCTCTAAACAAACACGGTTATCGATGGTTCAACTTACCAGATTAACCAAAGTATTAAAAATTTGTAATGGAGAGATTGATTAAGAAGTGGTGCTGATAGGCAGATTCGAACTGCCGACCTCACCCTTCCACCAAGGGTGCGCTCTACCAACTGAGCTATATCAGCGCTTGGAGCGGGCAGCGGGAATCGAACCCGCGTCATTAGCTTGAAGGCTAAGGTAATAGCCATTATACGATGCCCGCCGTTCTTAATTCATCTGTCCCATCGGTCGCTCTTAGAAATGGTGGAGGGAGAAGGATTCGAACCTTCGAAGGCTGAGCCGGCAGATTTACAGTCTGCTCCCTTTGGCCGCTCGGGAATCCTCTCCACTCTAAGTTTGAACTTGTACACGAGAAATGGTGCCGACTATCGGGAATCAGAACTGATGACCTACTGATTACAAGTCAGTTGCTCTACCTACTGAGCTAAGTCGGCGTCGTAAACAAGTGACGCGTATTATAGGGATTTTTATGCCTGACAAGTTAGTAAAAACTTTCCACTATTCGTTTAATTATCAAACAAAAATAAAAACCAATTCGTTTTAATTTATACCCTTATCTAAAAATTTTTACTGCTCAATCGCCTATTTATAAGGTATATTTCGCAACTAATTTTAGTCAAATAAGTGTAATTTAATCGTGGAATTTCCTATTTCTGATGCAATTTCAGCCCAACTAACGCCATTTTTGTCTTTTTAAACGGCAACATTGGGCGGAATTACGTAAATCCGTGCCGTTAAAAATTAACTCGAACAAGATCTCAAACCATTATTAGGGATTTAATGAAGAATTGTCGCTTGATGAAGTACGCACGATTTATCTGCCGCTCACCCGTTTAATTAACTACTATATAGATGAAAACATTCGTCGGCAGGATGTACTCCACCGTTTCCTTGGTGGCGAAAGTCCCTAAAAGTGCCATACATTATTAGCATCGCGGGTAGTGTCGCAGTGGGCAAAAGCACCTCGGCGCGTATTTTTGCAATCACTGCTTTCAGCCATTGGCCGATCGAGCGAAAAAGTGGATTTAATTACCACTGATGGTTTTTACATCCGCTCTCTTATTTACAAAAAGCATCAGTTATTACAAAGAAAGGTTTCCCGATTTCCTATGATACGCCAAAATTAATTCGTTTTTGGCCGATATAAAATCCGGTAAACATCATGTAAAAAAGCGCCGATTTATTCTCATTTGACTTACGACATTATTCCCGATCAATTTAATGTTATTGATCAGCCGGATATTTTTGATATTAGAAGGGCTCAACGTCCTCCAACCGAATGACAATCACGCCAACCAAATTTTCGTGTCGGATTTTGTGGATTTTTCCATTTATGTGGATGCAGATGAAGCTTTACTGAAAGAATGGTATATCCGTCGGTTTTTGAAATTCCGCCAAAGTGCGTTTTTCTAACCCGAATTCCTATTTTAAAACATTATGCAAATCTTTCCGAACAAGAAGCGATTGCTACCGCTAGCCAGATTTGGGATGAAATTAATGGACTAAATTTAAAGGAAAATATTTTTGCCGACCCGTGAACGCGCCAATTTGATCCTAAAGAAAGGCGCTAATCATGAAGTTGAATTAGTGAAACTGAGAAAATAAATAAAAAGACCGCACTTTAAATAGAGAAATCAAAGTGCGGTCGTTTTTATGATGAATTTTAAAATATCCAAATTCGCTCTTAGTGCATTGCTTTCGATGAAGTCACGACGTGGCTCAACTTCGTCACCCATCAGGGTGGTAAACAATTGATCGGCTGCTACGGCATCTTTAATCGACACTTTCAACATACGGCGGGAATTCGGATCCATAGTGGTTTCCCAAAGTTGTTCCGGATTCATTTCACCCAACCCTTTATAACGTTGAATCATCAAGCCGCGACGAGATTCTTTCATCAACCAGTCAATAGCCTGCTCAAATGAGGTGACTCGCTTGTTTGCGCTCACCGCGCATAACGTAAGCGTTGGTTTCCAATAAACCGACTAATTTCTCACCCAAGGCGGTTAAGCGTGCGTACTCGTTGCCGGTAATGAATGAGAAGTTTAAGAAATAATCGGTATCAATGCCGTGCGTTCTTACTGTCAACACTACTTCGTGAATATGGCGCTCTCCATTAAACTGCAGACGATAGCTATAATGTTTGCCGTCGATTTCTTTAGCAGTTAAAGAGGCAACTAAAGAATCGGCCCAAGAATTGACCGCACTTTCATCTTGCATGAATTGCACGTTTAATGCCGGTTGATAAATTAATTCTTTCAACAGGCTTTCCGGATAATAACGGCTAACACGGGCAATTAATTTTTTTGAATACCAAGATAGTCGGAGGCCAGATTTTCTAATGGTAAACCCCGCATTGCCGGCGCGTGCTCACTGACGTATAACGCGGCATTTTCTAAGGCGATTGCCAATTCAAATTCCGCCATCGCTTCATCGTCTTTAATGTATTGTTCTTGTTTGCCTTTTTTTCACTTTATACAATGGCGGTTGGGCAATATACACATAGCCGCGCTCAATCAGTTCCGGCATTTGACGATAGAAGAAAGTCAACAATAAAGTACGAATATGCGAGCCGTCCACGTCCGCATCGGTCACGATAATAATGCTGTGATAACGCAATTTATCCGAGGTTATATTCGTCACGACCGATACCGCAACCTAGTGCGGTAATCAATGTGCCGACTTCCGCGGAAGACAACATTTTATCAAAACGGGCTTTTTTTCTACATTCAGAATTTTTCCCTTTTTAACGGCAAAATCGCTTGGTTTTTACGATTACGCCCTTTGTTTTGCCGAACCGCCCGCAGAGTCACCCTCCACGATATAAAGTTCGGATAACGCCGGGTCACGCTCCTGACAATCCGCCAATTTACCCGGCAAGCCGCCCAAGTCTAATGCGCCTTTACGACGGGTCATTTCACGGGCTTTACGTGCGGCTTCACGGGCGCGCGCAGCGTCAATAATTTTGCTCACGATGATTTTTTACATCGTTTGGATTTTCCAATAAATAGGTTTGCAAATACTCGTTCATCAAAGATTCCACCGCACTTTTTCACTTCGGAGGAAACCAGTTTGTCTTTAGTTTGAGAAGAGAATTTCGGATCCGGTACTTTCACGGAAATCACGGCGACTAAGCCTTCACGGGCATCATCACCGGAAGTCACCACTTTAGATTTTTTTGGTGTAACCTTCATTTTTCCATGTAGTTGTTTAGTGTACGGGTCATCGCACCACGGAACCCCGCCAAGTGCGTACCGCCGTCCCGTTGCGGAATGTTGTTGGTAAAACAGTAAATGTTTTCTGCGTAACCATCGTTCCATTGCAACGCAATTTCCACACCAATGCCGTCTTTTTCGGCAGAAAAATAGAATGGTTTTTGGATGAATCGGGGTTTTTGCCACGGTTAATATATTCAACGAATGCCTGAATACCGCCTTCGTAATGGAAGTGATCTTCTTTACCATTACGTTCATCCACTAAACGAATGGATACACCGGAATTTAAGAAAGATAATTCTCTTAAACGTTTAGCTAAAAATATCGTATTCAAATTCAATGTTCGTAAAAATCGTCGGGCTTGGCCAAAAGCGCACCGTAGTACCGGTTTTGATTAGTTTCGCCAATGACGGCTAAAGGCGCTTTAGGGGTCACCAAGGCTGTAAAATTGCTCATGCACTTTGCCCTGACGGCGAATAGTGAGTTGTAACTTATCGGACAACGCATTTACCACGGATACGCCCACGCCATGCAAACCGCCGGACACTTTATAGGAATTGTCGTCAAATTTACCGCCGGCATGCAAGACGGTCATGATCACTTCAGCGGCGGAAAACGCCTTCTTCCGGGTGAATATCCACCGGAATACCACGCCCGTCATCTTGCACAGAAACGGAATTGTCGGAGTGAATAGTCACCACGATGTCATCACAATACCCGGCCAAGGCTTCATCAATGGCGTTATCCACGACCTCGAAAACCATATGGTGTAAACCGGTTCCATCGTCTGTATCACCGATATACATACCGGGACGTTTACGCACCGCATCAAGACCTTTAAGTACTTTAATACTGTTCGCACCATAATTTTTCAGGGGTATTTGTTGACATAATCTTTCTCTGTTTTATTCATAAAAAATTGGGCGGGATTATAGCAAAAATTTTGCGTCATTAGCTAAAAATAAGTGAGATAACGCGCATAAAAAGGGGCAAAATCAATCACAACAATGTGTTTTTATCATTCTGCTTTACGGGCATTTTTGTGTTCACGAATTAATGCCATAAAGGGTTGACCAAAACGTTCCAGTTTAATGCTTCCCACACCGTTAATTTGCAACATTTCAATGTTACTGACGGGTTGATACTGCGCCATTTCCTGCAAGGTCGCATCATTAAATACGATATACGGTGGAATGTTTTTCTTTGTCGGCAATTTGTTTGCGTAAAAAAACGCAGACGGGCAAACAGATCTTTGTCGTAAAAACTGACCGCACTTTTTCTGTGTCATCGCGGTAGTGACAATGGAAGATAAACGTGGTGTTGCCAATTCCAACGGGGTTTCACCACGCAAAAATCGGCTTAGCATTTTTCCGTCAGCTGCAAAGTATTACCGTATTCGCCGATAATTTGACGCACCAAGCCCAAAGTGAATTAACTGACGTAATACTGATTGCCAATATTCCGTGCTGTATTCTTTGCCAATACCGTACACGCTAAGTTGATCGTGCTGCTGATCGCGAATCTTCTGGTTATTCATGCCGCGTAATACGGCAATGGCATAATGGGCGCCATAACATTGGCCGGTGCGATAAATCGCCGACATGATTTTTTTGTGCATCCAGTAAACCGTCATATTTTTCGGCGGATCGAGACAAATGTCGCAATTTTGGCAGGGTATTTGGCGATGTTCGCCGAAATAATTCAATAAGACCAAACGTCGACAGGTTTGACTTTTCGGCAAATTCGCCGATGGCTTGCAATTTATGTTGTTCGATTTGGCGTTGTGGCGTTTCCGGCTTTTTCACGAGCATTTTTGTTCAACCACACATAATCCGCCGGATCGTAAAAATAACACCGCTTCTGCCGGCAAATCGTCACGCCCTGCACGGCCGGTTTCTTGATAGTAGGATTCAATGCTACGCGGCAAATCAAAAATGCGCCACAAAGCGCACGTTGGATTTTATTAATCCCCATGCCGAAGGCAATAGTCGCCACCACCACTTGAATGTTATCCCGCTGAAAATCCCGTTGCACCTTTTCCCGCAAGGTGTTTTCCATGCCCGCATGATATGCCGCTGCACGCACGCCTTTGTTGCACAGCGTTTCCGCAATGCGTTCCACCTTATTGCGACTGTTGCAATAAACAATACCGCTTTTGCCTTTTTTTGGGCGAGCACGAAACGACAAAGCTGTTCCATCGGCTTAAATTTCTCCACTAAGGTGTAGCGAATGTTCGGGCGGTCAAAACTGCCCACGTGAAAGTGCGGTCGATTTAGTCGGAGATTTTGCAGAATATCTTGTTGCGTCGTCTGATCCGCCGTAGCGGTAAGCGCCATAATTGGCACCTTCGGGAAACAACCTTTTAGCCCGCCCAGTTGGGTATATTCAGGGCGAAAATCATGGCCCCCATTGGGAAATGCAATGTGCCTCGTCGATAGCAATAAAGCTAACGTTGCAATGAGAAATAAATTGGAAAAAGCTGCTCGTCATGACTTTTTCCGGCGACAAATCTAATAATTTTAGTTGCCCGGAAATCGCCCTATTTTGCACCTGTTGCTGTTCTTCAAAAGTTTGTGTGGAGTTAAGATAATCCGCTTCAATGCCGTTGGTGCGAAGCTGATCCACCTGGTCTTTCATTAAAAGAAATCAACGGCGAAACCACTAACGTCATGCCGTCAAAAACACAACGCAGGGATTTGATAACACAGCGATTTGCCCGTGCCGGTGGCCATAATCACCAGACAATCCTGTCCGCTTAGGGCTGCATGAATAATCTCTTGTTGACCTTTTGCGGAAAGATTGATAACCGAAAACGGAATGTAAAACATCCAATGCGGCGGAAGAAAGTGCGGTGAGATTTTCCGGCGATTTATCGGAAAAAATCCACCGCACTTTGTTGAAAGGGATGAAGATGGGGCTGAAACGGACATTAAGCGAAATGTACTTGTTCACCATGTCTGGCACAGGCTTCGGTTAAAAGCTTGCCAGAAATCCAAGCCCTCATGATTCACCCAACGCCCATCTTTGCAAGCAAAATGGAAACCGCCATTCTGGCTTGCCAACCACAATTCCAATAACGGCTCCTGTTTATTAATCACCACCTGGCTGCGATTTTCAAAGGTAATGGTGAACACGGAACCTTAGCGATCACAATCCACATCGCAATCTTGCGCTTCTAATTGTTCCTCGATTTGATTCCAAATTTGTTCAATATTTTGATGAAATTCGACAACATTCATAAAACCACTCCTCGTAAATCCTGTTAGAGTGGCGATTATAAAGATTTTCTGCGCTTTGTGATAGCGAAAAGCCGGATTTAATGGTAAAAAGAGCAGTCGAATTTGAGCACAAGGAGCAACCAATGAAAAACTTATTTCCTTATTTTTTTACTCGTTACATTGTGTGCGCTAAGTAGTGGCTGTGGCGTAAAAGGCCCATTGTATTTTCCTGAACAAGACACCGCTCAGCAAGCAACTAAATAATTTTTGTAGGCGACCTTATGGATTTTTCCAATATCAACACCATCAACTTATGGCGGAAAAATCTGCCGGTGAAACAACTTGCCGAACAATTCGGCACACCTTTATCATTTATTCCAAAGCTACACTTGAACGCCACTGGCATGCCTTTGATAAAGCCTTTGGTGAGCATCCTCACCTGGTTTGCTACGCCGTGAAATCTAACCCGAATATTGCTATTTTGAACGTGATGGCAAAGCTCGGTTCGATTTGATATTGTGTCGCAAGGGAGTTGGAACGCGTATTAGCCGCCGGCGGCGATCCGGCAAAGTAGTCTTTTCCGGTGTGGCGAAAATCCGAGCCGGAAATCACCCGTGCGCTAGAGGTTGGTATTCGGTGTTTCAACGTGGAATCGGAGGCGGAGCTACTCCGCATTAACGAAGTCGCCGGTCGATTAGGCAAAACTGCACCGATTTCGCTACGCGTTAACCCCGACGTTGACGCCCACACCCACCCTTATATCTCCACCGGTTTGAAAGAAAAATAAATTCGGTGTGAGCGTAGAACAGGCGCGAGAAGTCTATAAATTAGCTGCCACCTTGCCGAATATTGAAATCGTCGGTATGGATTGCCACATCGGCTCCCAACTCACGGAATTACAACCGTTTTTAGATGCGGTGAGATCGGTTAATTGTGCTCATGGAACAATTAAAAACAAGACGGCATTGCTTTTAAAACATTTAGATTTGGGCGGTGGCTTGGGCGTGACTTACACCGATGAAACGCCGCCACACCCAACGGAATATGCCAAAGCGCTGTGGGGAAAAAATTAAATGCTTTTAGCGAGTTGGAAATCATCGTCGAACCGGGGCGTGCTATTACCGCTAATGCAGGGATTTTTAGTTACCAAAGTGGAATACTTAAAATCCAACGAAAGCCGCAATTTTGCCATTGTAGATGCGGGTATGAACGACATGATTCGCCCCGCGCTGTATCAGGCTTACATGAACATTCTGAAATCGACCGCACTTTAACGCGCGAAGAAAAATTTATGATGTGGTCGGCCCCATTTGCGAAACTTCCGACTTCCTCGGCAAACAACGTAAACTGGCTATTGCACAAGGCGATTACTTTAGCACAACGTTCTGCCGGAGCTTATGGCGCAAGCATGTCCTCCAACTACAATTCCCGCCCGAGAACAGCCGAAGTCATGGTAGACGGCGATAAGGCTCACCTGATTCGCCGCCGAGAAGCCTTAAATGAATTGATGGCAACTGGAAAGTTTATTGCCATGATGAAACGTTAAATATAAAAATCCCGCAAGTCAATCTGCGGGATTTTTGTTTGATTAACGATACTGACCTAACGGCACTTCAGGATCCGGTTCGTGTGTAATACGGTTACGCAAATCACGACGAATAAGCTCAATGGTCCAGAACCAGAAAAATGTGGCCGACTAATTCGGAAATATGTTCATACCAAGGCCACTCAGCAACCGGCGGAGTTAAACCGAGTAATGGGAAAGTAATGTAATGCACGCCGATATTACAAATAATACCGAATAGCACACCTTGCCATAATTTAATTTTCGGGAAACGTTCTGCCACAACACAGTAGAACACGGCGAACACAATGGAGAAGGTAATATGGGTAACACCAATCCAGTTGAACCGATGATCGGCAAACGTAAACACTGCTTCAGTCGGGTCAATACCGATATAATCACGTAGAAAAAACGTGTGGCGGATTTAAAAACGCACGGGAACACACCTCAAGAGCTTGGCTTGGATCTTTTACAGGCTGCAGTGAATAAATCTAACGGGCTACGAGGTGGGAAAGGATGCTCTGCGCCCCATTTCACAAAAAGAGGCGATAAGGCCTGCGATAATACCAACGAAGGCCGCGACACCACAACGACGACGGGATGGATCAGTTAGTTCAAATAATCCTGACATAATACGCTCTCAATTTAAAATAAAATGAATAAAGTGCGGTCACAAAAATAACGTTTTTGACTTTATCAACAACGCTATAAAGGTGAATAAATCGCCTTTTGTGAGCTGTGAACAATCTTTCAGCATTTTTATGTCAGTCAAGTTCAATTACTCCCTAAAGAGGTGTTACCATTTCTTTTTCATTAAGTTAGCCACATTTTGCGACAAATAGGCAATTATTCTGTCAAAAATATTACCCAATAAAATGAAGCGAAAAGGAATAACAATGACAAGGCGCTGTGCGTGGGCGGAAGGTTCTCCGTTGTATCGGGATTATCATGATAACGAATGGGGTAAGCCGCAATTTGATAGCCGAAAATTATTTGAAAAACTCTGTTTGGAAGGACAACAGGCCGGGTTGTCGTGGATTACCGTATTACAAAAACGGGAAAATTATCGGCAGGCGTTTTGCCATTTTGATCCGCAAAAAAATCGCGCAAATGACCGACGAAGATATTAATCAATGTAGCAAAATCCAGGACTGATTCGCCATCGGGCAAAATTGGAAGCGATTGTAAAAATGCCAAAGCATATTTAGCCATGGAAAAAGTGCGGTGAAAAATTTCAGTCGTTTTATTTGGTCATTTGTAAATCACCAACCACAGGTCAATGATGTGCCCGACTTAACTACGGTTCCGGCACAAACGGCAGTTTCTACGGCACTATCAAAGGCGTTAAAAAGCGCGGTTTTGCGTTCGTCGGTCCAACCACCTGTTACGCCTTTATGCAATCCATGGGGTTGGTCAACGATCACTGGAATCAATGCCACAGTAAAAACAGCAAATAACGCCGATTAACTCATGCGATTTAGCACGTTTTACAGTATAATCACGCCATCTTTGGCTAGAAAAATGGTTGTCTAATCTAATGAAGAATACTTACACATTAATTTCGTTGTCAATTTTGACCGCACTTTACAGCGCTGAGAGCGCCGCCGATTTAGCAAAACAGTGCTTATACGGCGTTCCGCATTTTACTGGTGAAGTCGTTACCGAAAATCCAAATGACCTTCCCGTTTATATTGAAGCGGATCGAGTCGAAGTGACACAACCCAACAGCGGTATTTACAAAGGCAATGTGGATGTAAAACAAGGCAATCGTCATTTACAATCTGCCGAAGTGGAAGTGCAACAGCAGGGGTGACGAGCAATAACGTGCAGCGTTATGCCTTTGCCCGTGGTGGATTTGATTATCGAGACAACCAAATCAATCTATTGGGTGATGATGCCAAAAATTCATTTAAACACCAAAGACACCGATATTCACAACGCCAATTATCAATTGGTGAATCGCCAAGGGCGCGGCTCGGCAGAAAGCGTGGAATTACGCGATAATTATCGTTTAATGAAAAATGCCAGCTTCACCTCCTGCTTGCCGGATGATAATTCGTGGTCAATTTATGCCAGCGAAATGCGTCAACACATTAAAGAAGAATATGCGGAAATGTGGCACGCCCGTTTGAGTGCATGGTGTGCCGATATTCTACACACCGTATTTGCAACTACCGATTGGCGATCGTCGTCGTTCCGGTTTGCTCGTGCCGTCAGCCGGGCATTCCAGCCGTGACGGTTATTTCTACGCCCAACCGGTATATTGGAACATTGCACCGAATCTTGACGCCACTATTACGCCAAAATATATGTCTCGTCGTGGCTGGCAACTCAATAGTGAATTTCGTTATTTAACCCCTTAGGGGAAGGCCAAATTGCCGGTGAATATTTAGGCAATGATCGTTTAAAAGATTACACTAGCGAAAATCGTAAACGTCATTTGTTACATTGGAAACATAACGCCGCTTTTGCCCAAGATTGGCGCTTGGATGTGGATTACACCAAAGTCAGTGATAAACGTTATTTCACCGATTTTGATTCTGAATATGGTAGCAGTACTGATGGCTATGCCGACCAAAAAGCACGCTTGGCTTACTATCAGCCAAACTACAATTTGGCAATTTCCGCTAAGCAATTCCAAATCTTTGATGAAGTGGCAATCGGGCCATACCGCGCGTTGCCACAAGTTGACTTTAACTACTATAAAAATGGTTTACTAGATAATAGAGTCGATTTCAAACTCTTCTCCCAAGCGGTGCGCTTTTGACAATGATAGCACCCAAATGCCGACCGCCTGGCGTTTCCACTTTGAACCAAGCTTGAACAACACATTATCTAATAGCTATGGCAGTGTAAATTTTGAAACAAAATTATATGCCACTCACTACTTACAGCGAAAAGGTAAAAGCAACTGACGCAGAAAAAAGTTGAAAGTAGTGTTACCCGCGTGTTACCGCAATTTAAAGTAGATTTCCAAACAGCATTAGTCAGTGAAAAAGTTTCTAGAAGGTTATACCCAATCGCTTGAGCCACGAGTACAATATTTGTACCGACCATATAAAAACCAAAAGTAATATCGGCTCTAAACGAGATTCAGAATACCTTGGTTTTCGGTTACGATTCCTCCCTGTTACAACAAGATTATTTCTCATTATTCCGCGACCGCCGCTATAGCGGGCTGGACTCGTATTGCTTCTGCCAACCAAGTCACTGTGGGTGGTACTATGCGTTTCTTTGATGAAACCAAAGAAGAGCGTTTTTAACATAGCTTCCGGTCAAACCTATTATTTAGACTCTTCACGTATTGACAATGATTCTCGTAACAAAACTTCCGGTTTATCGTCTTCTTGGGCGGTCGAATCTAATTGGAAAATCAATGAACAATGGCACTGGCGCGCAAGTTTCCAATATGATCCGCAAATCAAACAAGTGTCTTTAGGAAACACTGGGTTGAGTTTAACCCGACCAAAAAAATAATATTGTTCAATTGAATTACCGTTACGTCAGTAAGGAATATATTAATCAAAACTTAACCTCCAACGCCAACCGTTATAATCAGGACATTAATCAACGGTGGTCTTCAGTGGGTTGGGAACTCACCGATAACTGGGCGGTAGTCAGTCGCTATTATCAAGACCTAGCCCTCAAAAACCGGTGGAACAATATCTTGGTGTGCAATATAACACCTGCTGTTGGAGCGTTGGTGTCGGCGCAAGACGTTATGTCACCAACCGTCAAAATCAACGAAATGACGAGATTTTTACGATAACAGCGTAGGTGTGACTCTTGAATTACGTGGTTTCGGTAACGATCATAAGAGCGGTATTGAAAAATGATGAGACAAGGTAAATTGCCTTATTTACAAGCATTTAGTTTGTATTAAAGAAGTTAAAGTGCGGTGATTTTTCCATTGTTTTTCAGCAAGCCGCACGCCGATGCAAATTTCTTCATAAGCAAAAACGTGAACCAAATGACTCACGTTTTTATGTCCTCAAAGTTAAATTAGGCTTTATTGGAACTCACTAACGCATCAGCAGTAATATCAGAAATGTCCTTCCGTGCTGGTTAAAGTTAACGCCACACGCATTTCTTTCAAAAGATATCGAGCAAGTTTTTCAACGCCACGTTGGCCGTCAGCGCCTAAGGCATACACAAATGGGCGACCAATCATCGTTGCATCGGCACCTAAAAGCCATCATACGCACCACATCCAAACCGTTGCGAATGCCACCATCCACTAAAAATTTTGATATCGCCTTTTACAGCGTCGGCAATCGGCGGTAAAAGCACGGGCACTTGATAACACACCGTCTAACTGGCGACCACCATGGTTAGATACCACAATACCGTCAGCGCCGAAATGTACGGCATCTTTGGCATCTTCCGGATCTAAAATGCCTTTAATCACCATTGGACCATCCCAGAAATCACGAATCCACTCCAAGTCTTTCCAAAGAAATAGACGGGTCAAAGTTTTCTATAAGCCAACCGATATAATCATCCAATCCTACCGGTTTACCCATATTTTTGACACATTACCCAAGGTAAACGGACGGCCTTTTGTCATCATATCGTATGACCAGAACGGATGAGTTGCCCCTTGAATCACGCGACGTAACCATTTGTAATCGCCGCTCATACCGGAATGCATATCACGATAACGCGCCCGAGGTCGGCATATCAACGGTGAATACGAGGTTGAACAACCGGCGGCTTTTGCGCGCTCAGGGGGCGTTTTTCATAAAACCGCGATCTTTGAGCACATATAACTGGAACCACATTGGACGATTAATTGCCGGAGCAACTTCTTCAATAGGACAAATGGACACGGTTGACAACGTAAACGGCAACCCTTTTTGCCGCTGCCGCTTTTGCGCCTGCACTTCACCACGGCTGGCATACATTCCGCATGCGCCCACCGGTGCCAAAATAACCGGCATTGATAATTTTTCACCGAATAATTCAATTTCGGTGTTTAGTTGTGACATATCGTTTAACACACGCTGCTCTTAATGCAATTTCGGATAAATCACTCACATTGCGCGCTAAAGTATATTCAGTGTAGGAGCCACCGTCCGCATAATGAAACATAAACACGGGGAACGCGACGACGGGCCGCTGCGCGATAGTCATTAGTCGATGAAATGATCATTTGTACCTCTTTTAACTGATTAGTAATAACAACAATTATCATTTCTATGATTGTAATTAAAATTTTAAAAGAAATGTACAAAAATGTTTCAAGTTTGTTTAAAAATGTGAAGAGATCACAAAAATCACTTTTAGTGAAAGGCAGAAGCTTATCTAACGAGAAAGAGGTGGGATTATTAAAATTAAGCCCTATAAATGAGGGCTTAATCTTCTATAAAGAACCGACATTCATTTTGTTATCAAAAGTGCGGTCGTTTTTCTATTATTTTTCTGGATAACGGCGGAACAAAACAAATGCCCATATCCCAAGGCTGTTCAATCCAAGTATTTTGCGGAATATCTACCACGTAATCATCTACTAACTCAGCACCGGCAGGTTTGGCAAAAACCGTCACAAAACGTGCTTTCGGTACATTTTGCGAATAGCGCGGGCAGTATTGCCGGTATCCACCAAATCATCCACTACGATAAAACCTTCACCGCCATTCGGCACATCCGCAGCATGAAGGACTTGTCAGCTCTCCTTGGGCATCGTGGTTATAGCTCGCGATACACGCGGTTTCCACACGACGAATGCCCAATTCACGGGCAATCACTGCTGATGGAAATAACCCGCCACGACTCACGGCAATAATGCCTTTCCATTGAGAAGCGGGAAGTAAACGCTCGGATAATTTACGTGCGTGCATATGAAACATATCCCACGTCACAACATATTTTTCACTCATAATGTCACCTTCAGGAATTTTTGTGCGCGTAGCCCAAGAAATATAAAATTGCGTTAGGATAACCTGAAATGGCATTTTTATGCTATTATTTTCCCCAATTTTTTAAGGAGGAACTATGTCAGAAATACAACAATTAAACCCGAATTTATTATGGAAATGGTTTGAGCAAATCTGTGCAATTCCGCATCCGTCCTATCAAGAAAACGAACTTGCGGAATTCATAATCAACTGGGCAAAAAGTAGATTGTACGCAGAACGCGACGAAGTAGGCAACGTGTTAATCCGTAAACCGGCCACCCAAAGGCATGGAAAATCGCAAAAGTTGCCTTGCAGGCACATTTGGATATGGTGCCACAAGCCAATGAAGGCAGTAGCCATAACTTCGCTAACGACCCGATTTTTGCCCTACATTGACGGCGAATGGGTTCGCGCCACCAACACCACATTAGGTGCCGATAATGGCATCGGCATGGCCTCTGCCTTAGCCATTTTTGAGACGGTGACGATATTGCTCATCCGGATTTGGAAGTATTGCTTACCATGACCGAAGAGCGTGGCGCATGGAAGGCGCCATTGGTTTACGTCAAATTGGTTACAAAGTGAAATCATGATCAACACCGATACGGAAGAAAATGGCGAAATTTATGTAGGCTGTGCCGGTGGTGAAAACGCTAATATCATTTTCCCGATTCAATATGAAAACAATGCCTTTTGCACACAGTTATCAACTGGTGTTAAAAGGCTTTGCGTGGCGGCCATTCCGGTTGTGACATCCACACAGGACGCGCCAATGCGATTAAGTATTAGCCCGTTTCTTAGCAGAATTTTTCACAAAATCAACCGCACTTTGTCTTTGCCTTGAGCGATATTCGTGGCGGCTCCGTGCGCAATGCCATTCCCCGTGAAGCGTTTGCCACGTTGGCCTTGACGGTGATGTGACCACGTTAAAAAGTGCGGTAGAAAATTTTCAACGTTTTGTTAAAAACCGAGATTGTCATTAATTGAGCTAACTTCACGTTTTACATTACAAGCCGCCGAAAAAGCACCGTAAACCTTCTCCGTTGCCGAGTCAACGTCTTATTCATTTGCTAATGCTTTGCCGAACGGCGTGATTCGTAATAGCGACGTATTAGACAATGTGGTGGAAACTCTCGCTAGCGTGGGCGTGCTAAAAACCGAAGACTCGCAAGTGAAAAGCGACGATTTTAATGCGTTCATTAATTGAAAGCGGTAAAGAATATGTAGGCCGGAATGTTGAAAATCATTAGCGGCATTAAGCGGCGCAAAAGCTGAATTTTCCGGTAATTACCCGGGCTGGGAGCCGCAAGCACATTCTGAAATCGTCGATTTAACTCATAAAAATCTATGCGGACATCTTGGGTTGATGAGCCGATAATCAAAGTGATTCACGCAGGCCTGGAATGTGGCTTGCTGAAAAAATCTATCCGAATATGGATATGGTGTCCATCGGGCCAACGATTAAAAACGCGCACTCACCGGATGAAAAAGTGCATATCCGGCAGTGCAAATTTAGTGGTCGTTAATCACAGGAAATTATTGGCGGAAATTCCGGCAAAATAAACTGTTTTTAGGAAACAAAAACCCGCTCTCAATGGAGCGGGTTTCTTTTATAAACTTCAAAAACACATTAAAAGCTGACCGCACTTTTTAATTTTTCAGTGCGTTGGTTTCTAATTGACGTACGCGTTCGGCAGAAATGTTGTATTTTTCCGCCAAGTCTTGCAAGGTGGCTTTGGTTTCATCCAACCAACGGGCTTTGATAATGTCTTGGCTGCGGGCATCCAAATTATCCAACGCAACAGCAGGTTGGTCAGTGGCTTGCGCTTCGTAGTTTTCATTTTTCTAACTCTGCAGCAAAAATTGGAACCTTTATCTTCCAAGTATAATGCCGGCGCATAGGTTTCTTCATCGTGATCATCTGTTGGTAAATCAAAGGCAACATCGGCACCGGTCATGCGAGACTCCATTTCCACCACATCTTGCGGAGAAACACCTAACTCATTGGCCACCATATCCACTTCATTTTCGTTAAACCAACCCAAACGTTGTTTCGTTTTACGTAGATTAAAGAATAACTTACGTTGTGCTTTGGTTGTGGCGACTTTCACAATACGCCAGTTACGCAAAACGTATTCGTGAATTTCCGCTTTAATCAATGCACCGCAAAAGACGCAAGCGAACGCCTACTTCCGGGTTAAACAGCAACCGCTTTCATTGCCAATATTGCCTTCTTGAATTAAATCCGCTTGTGGCAAACCATAACCGGAATAACCACGGGCAACATGGATCACAAAAGCGCAAGTGAGATAACACGAGTTTTTGCCGCTTCAATATCTTCTTGGTAATACAAACGTTCCGCCAATTCTTTTTCTTCTTCCGCCGTTAACATCGGGTATTCATTTGCCGCGCGAATATAGGCTTCTAAACTTCCTTGGGAACCAGCATCATTGTTTGAGTTTCTTTATCCATCATCTTCCTTCTACTAAAAAGTCACCAGACTTGAGTTAGTCTAGTTATAACACAATCTATGAGAAATTCAATTGGTTTTAGCAATTTGAAATCCGTTTTTCATAGTTTATATGACCAAGTTTTAACCTAAAAGTTCTTTTACTTCACAAAAACGTCCGCGCATAATGAGGTAAAGCGTCCCTAAAATCAATAGTCCAATCATCATTGAAGCAAAGCCAAAACAGGGATAAACCAACAACACCTAGAATAATATCTACAGTACCTTGATATAAATGCAATCCCACGTTTGCCATAGACGCCTAGATCCAAAGAGAACGCCCAAAATGAAACCGTGAAACCATTTTGGAAAATCCAAAGGTAACAAGCGAATTAAGAACAATAATTGCAATATGCCATAACCGATAAGTAGCAACCAACAAATCTATTTCGCGCCGCCATTTTAACGCCAAGTAAGTGGAACAACCCACAAAAGGCCGGAGCAAGTTGAATGCCAATCGCCGGACGACGAGCAGGCGCAACAGGTTCTAAATTGCGTAATCGATGCAAAATTGCCGGCTCAAGACTGAGCCATGAAAAACACGCCGGCGCCCGAGAGCATGCCGACCTCGCTGTAGCCCTAAATAGCCTAATGCGGTGCCGCTGACAAAAATTGGTTGCCACCGTCGCGAGTACATAATCGGTGTTGTGGCTTCCGCTTTATGAATACCACCCCACAACCCGGCAGCACGGTAAGCTGCAAAACCAACTGCCCGATGATACCCGTAATTAACCCAACCGACAATGAGAACCCATACGGCAATGCTGCCGCCAATTAAAATGGTGGTAATCGGGAATCAAGCTGATAAAACAGCACTGAATTAAATTCTGCAATTCTGCTTTTGGCCTGATGTCGAAACGCAACCATTTCACGCCGTAGCGACAATAAATATCAACCAAATGACGGTTGCCCAAACCAAGTAACGTTTCACCAACAATCGTCGGCAGTGCCACCGCATGTGCGCCATAACGCCAAGCTAAGCCTAATGCGGATAAACCTAAAAACAATACTGAAATAATCGACCGGAATAGGAAAAGGTTTTTGCTGTTCCATTAATTTACCTCAATTTGATAACACAAGTCTTGTTTAATAACGTGTAACAACAAATCAATATTCGGGTGTTTTTCCTGTATTTTCGCGGGCATCTTGCGTGTGTTCGGCGAAGAGTTGCAATCCTTTTTGTGCCGAAGTGCGGTCTAATTTTCCGTTAAATTCTTGGGCTAGGCATTATACACCCGCAGCGAGCCCAACTTACCCGCGACGGGCAGGAATATGATGAACCATCGTTCCGTTGTCCAAAACGGTTAATCCGGAAAGATGATCAATAGAAGGTAATGTAGCTAATATGTTTTCAAAATCCATAAGGTTTCCTTCGGTAAGAGGTTGAAAACTAACGAATAGTTTGTTGGCTATCGACTTCGCCCCGTTTTTCCGATAAAGCGCACTTCGGTTGCAGGCGAACATCAAAACGCAATGCCACAAGCTGATAAATATGGTGGGCAAGTTCCACGACATCAGAAGCTGTGGCATTGCCTTTATTAATCAAAACTAACGCCTGTTGCTGATGCACTGCCGCACCGCCGATTTGGAAGCCTTTCAAGCCACATTGATCGATAAGCCAACCCTGCGGCTAATTTTATGCCGCCGTCAGGTTGCGGAAAAATGTGGGATTGTCGCATATTCTTGTTGTAATCGCTCAAATTGTTGTGCGGGAATCACCGGGTTCTTAAAGAAACTCCCTGCGTTGCCAAACTCTTTCGGATCCGGCAATTTGCTTTGACGCACGCTAAATTTCGGCAAAAAATGTCCGCAGAAGTGACCGCACTTTTATCCAGATTGGCTAAATTGCCGTATTTCAGCACCGGTTTCCATGCCCGCTAACTTCGGCCCAACGGCGGTCACCACATAACCTTGAGCATATTTATGCTTAAATACGCTTTCCCGATAACCAAATTCACATTCAGCATTGGTTAGGCGAAACAGCTCGCCGGACTGAAGGTTAATCACGTCCACATAATCAGCACATCTTTAAATTCCACGCCATAAGCGCCGATATTTTGAATCGGCGCAGACCCCGCACAGCCGGGAATGAGCGCCAGATTTTCCAAGCCATAATAACCCTGCTCGATGCTCCATCTCACCAAGTCATGCCACACTTCCCCACCATTAACGTGTAAATAATGAAAATCCGCATCTTCCCGATGTTCAATGCCAAGCATACGATTAAGTAAGACGACGCCGTCAAAATCCTCTACAAATAGCACTGCTGCCTTGCCCTAAAAAGCACAAGGCAACTGCTCCGCCAAGCAGTCTTGCCAAGCTTGTTGCAATTCCGAAATAGAGTGAATCTCAATGATCTTTTTGGCTTTCGCAGGAAGAGAAAAGGTATGAAAAGGTTGTAAATTTTGCATGTATCCGTCCTTTTAAGATAACACGTGAGCCAAAGTGACTTTCACTTCGTGCCGCCACTTGCTCGAGGAGAAATTGATAATTTGGCATTAAGTTGTGCACTGCGCTCCTTGCATGATGTTTTAAGCCGTAATGTCCGTCAGGGTTCTTCCAAACTGAATACCTCCACCGTTATCGCGCACAATGAGTTCGTATTCGCCATCTTCGTTTGTAGTGCGCAATCACCTCAATTAAGGTGCCCCTGCGAATGTTTAATGGCATTTAATACCGCTTCACGCACAATTTGCAACGCATTCACTAACTGCGGCGACATTAAAACTTTGCGATGGCAACGTACAATCCACACTCATTTGCATGTCGGTTTGATTGCGTAAGGAATCAATCACTTGCTCCAATGCCAGTTTTAAATTCGCCTCCTGAATGGTTAAACGGAAGGTCGCTAGCAGCTCGCGCAATTGGCTATAACCATCGCTCAGGGCTTTGTCTCAAATTGCTGAATAATCGACAAGCTTTTTCTTTTGGAATCGGTTCGTCTTTGTGCTAAAATTGTGTTTTAACAGGGTTAATTGAATTTGTAAAAAGCCAACACCTGCGCCAAAGAATCATGTAGCTCACGTGCAATAATAGAACGCTCTTCCATTAACAACAATTGCTCTTGCTGACGTTGGGCTCTTATGGAAATAGAGAGATGATGACAAGCATTTGCGCCAAGTTGTTCATGGTGCGCAAATCCGGGCAAGGCAACCGCCTGCCAGTGTAAAATAGCTAAAGTTTTCGCCTTCCATACTCACTTCGGTTTGCTGACATTCGATTAACGGTTGTTTCGGTACCAAGGCAATGTTCCAATGCTCCGCATCCAACGACTTTTTAATTCTAAATAACGCAAGTGTTCGCTGCTCATAATATTTTGCATCACCATTTGTAAAAATCTTGCCGTTAATATTATTGGTGGTAACCAGTTGTGAGCAATGGTACAAGGTGGTTAAAGAGCGGTTGGTTTGTTGCAACTTTTGTGTTTTCTTCATCTCACTCGTCGCTTCTAGGCTGGAATATAACTTACCCAATTCGGAAGACATTTTTGGTAAACGTATGCGCCAAAATTGCCAATTTCATCTTCTTTTTATTTACATCTAACGGGATATGTTTTAAATTGCCCCATTTGCACTTCTGAATACTGGCGCTTAGTCAGTTGTTCCAACGGACGCACCATCTGCCTTGCCGGGTGTACCAATTCACATCAAAACCATCACAAAAATCAGCAATACGACAAGGCGATCACCCACACCGCCAAAATCCAACGCTGTCTCGGCAGAATATTGCAACGCTGACACAAAATTGATTCTACTTGCGCCACATAGTTGGCAATATGATGTTTATATTCAACAAGATGCTTCGCTAATGAGTTCCATCTTCTCCCAACGCTTAATGAGATTGTTGGAAGAGGATTTCACGTCTTCAGAAACAAAAATTGATGATGAATATCTAACAGTGAGTGTAATGCAGACTTTCACGATATTGTCGCAAACTTTTTCTACTGATTCCGGTTCATGTTCCATTTCATACAGCAAGCGATAACTCTGCATACGCAACGAGGCGGACACATTAATGGCTTCCGCATACGATTTATTGCCCGCCATTAAAGCGAAAAACCTAAAGATGCAATCACACCAACAAAGAGAATAATAACAATAAGATAGTTGGTAACACGGGTAGAAACGGAATGTTTAATTTTAACCATAGAAAAACCTTTCTAATATAGATTGGGTTGAGTGTGGCAAAAGTGCGTGGATTTTGGCAGATATGTTTTGGTAGCCCTGAAAATAAAAAGATGGAAAGCAAATTTGATCTAAAAGCAAAAGCGGATACATATTGACCAAAATACTATAGTGATATTAATTGCCCAACAACCAATTAATATGCAAGGCCTAAAAATAGGTTACCAATAACATCATTTATTGCAAACGCCTGTTGCAGTGATTACATTCAGTGTTGCTATTTAATTGGCACAGTGAAAGCAACCAATTCAAATAAAAATGAATAAAACAGATATTTTAACCATGGAAGAAGCGAAAGACTGGCACGTAGTCGGTTTTGGTGGTGCAAGGAAACCCCAAAAATAGCCGCAATTCGTACCGCACTTTTAGCTATTCCACACACAGAAGTTCCGACCTTTTGATGAAAACTAGGAAAGATTGTTGCTGTTATGCAATCTCACAATCAGCATATCTTGCTTAAAAACATGGAATCTGTGAAAGATATTGACGGTGTTATTACCGTTTCGCTGATTTATCATCAACAAGATGAACAGCCTGAATAACTCAAAAATCATATAGTGGAAAACACTATGAATTTAAGTCGTGAGAGACTTTATGAAAGCCAATGCTGCCATGGCTGCAGCAACGGCTGCCGGATTAGCGATTCCGGTGAAAAATGTAGAAGCTACCGAATCCGAAATTAAATGGGATAAGGCGGTTTGTCGTTTCTGCGGTACCGGTTGTGCCGTATTGGTGGGAACCAAAAGATGGTCGTGTCGTGGCATCACAAGGCGACCAGATGCAGAAGTAAACCGTGGTTTAAACTGTATCAAGGTTACTTTTACCGAAAATTATGTACGGTAAAGACCGCTTAGCAGCCAATGTTACGTATGAAAGACGGTAAAACTACGATAAGAATGGCGATTTCCACCAGTTAGTTGGGATGTAGCGTTTAAAACCATGGCAGAAAAATTCAAAGCTGCCGTAAAAGAGTTGGGTCCAAACGGTGTGGGAATGTTCAGTTCCGGTCAAACCACCATCTTTGAAGGTTATGCCAAAGCCAAACTTTGGAAAGCCGGTTTCCGTTCTAATAATATTGACCCGAAATGCCCGTCACTGCATGGCATCCGCAGCAGTAGCCTTTATGCGTACTTTCGGTATGGATGAACCGATGGGTTGTTATAACGACATCGAAAAATGCCGAAGCTTTTGTGCTTTGGGGGTTCCAACACGGCGGAAATGCACCCGATCTTATGGTCCCGTATTACTGACCGTCGATTATCCAATCCGGATGTTAAAGTGGCGGTACTTTTCCACCTATGAACACCGTAGTTTCAGATTAGCGGATTATGGTTTAATCTTCAAACCGCAAACGGACTTGGTTATTTTAAACTACATTATAAATTACTTAATTCAAAACGATGCTAGTAACTGGGATTTCGTTAATAAACATACCAAATTTAAACGTGGTGAAACCGATATCGGTTATGGTTTACGTGATAATCACCCATTACAAAAAGCCGCTAAAAATCCAAACAGCGGTAAGATGTATGACAGTAACTTCGAAGAATTAAAAAGCTTTAGTTTCTGAATACACCTTAGATAAAAGCTCACGAAATGTCAGGCGTGCCTAAAAGATGTATTGGAAGAGCTTGCGAAATTGTATGCGGATCCAAAACGTAAAGTGGTGTCTTATTGGACCATGGGCTTTAACCAACATACATGCGTGTGTGGGCAAACCAGTTAATCTATAACATCCATCTATTAACCGGAAAATTTCTATTCGGGTTGTGGACCATTCTCCTTAACCGGTCAACCATCTGCTTGTGGTACAGCGCGTGAAGTGGGTACATTTTATCCATCGTTTACCGGCCGACTTAGTGGTGACTAATCCAAAACACCGTGAAATCGCAGAGAAAATTTGAAATTGCCTGCTGGACTCATTACTGATGTGTTAGGGTTTCCATGCCGTTGCTCAAAGCCGTGCGTTAAAAGACGGCAAAATGCGCGTGTTATGGCAAATGTGTACCAATAATATGCAAGGCGGTCCAAATATCAACGAGGAAACCTTCCGGGGCTGGCGTAATCCGGATAACTTTATCGTGGTTTTCCGACCCATACCCAACTGTTTCCTGCTTAGCGGCTGATTTAAATGCTTCCAACAGCAATGTGGGTAGAAAAAGAAGGCGCTTATGGTAACGCAGAGCGTCGTACCCAATTCTGGCGTCAACAAGTGAAAGCGCCGGGTGAAGCAAAAATCTGACGTATGGCAGTTAGTGGAATTCTCTAAATATTTCACTACCGATGAAATGTAGCCGGCAGAAATTTTAGAAAAAATCCGGAATATAAAGGTAAAACCTTATATGAAGTATTGTATCGCAACGGTCAAGTAGATAAATTCCCACTAAAGCGATCTTGCTGAAGGTCAATTAAACGATGAATCTCATCATTTTGGTTTCTGTTTACATAAAGGATTGTTTGAAGAATACGCATCATTCGGTCGTGGTCATGGTCATGACTTAGCGCCGTTCGATATGCATCACAAAGGCACGTGGTTTGCGTTGGCCGTGGTGGACGGCAAAAGAAACCTTATGGCGTTATCGTGAAGGTTACGACCCGTACGTTAAAGAAGGTGAAGGTGTGGCGTTCTACGGTTACCCGGATAAAAAGCGATTATTCTTGCTGTGCCTTATGAACCACCCTGCAGAATCACCGGATGCTGAATACGAGTTTATGGTTATGTACCGGTCGTGTATTGGAGCACTGGCACACAGGTACAATGACCCGTCGTGTACCGGAGTGCACCGTTCCTTCCCGAATAACGTTGTTTGGGATGCACCAGACGATGCGCAAAAACGCGGATTACGCCATGGTGACAAGATTAAAATCGCCTCACGTCGCGGTGAAATGATTTCTTACTTAGATACCGTGGTCGTAATAAAGTACCGGAAGGCTTGGTTTACACCACCTTCTTTGACGCAGGACAGTTAGCCAATAAGTTAACATTGGATGCAACTGACCCAATTTCCAAAGAAACCGACTTTAAGAAATGTGCGGTAAAAGTGGAAAAAGCTTAAAAACGGTGAGAAAACAGACCGCACTTTATGGTGCGGTCATTAAGACAATAGAAAAATCAACTGTAACACCTGAGCGCCGAAAAATTCCTCAAAGAGCAACCCGTACTGCGGGTGGTTTAGTTGGGCTCAGCTCTTATTAGGTTTACAACAAAAACAAAGTTTAGCCCGTGAAGGGGTGGCATTACGTCCGCCGTTTGCCATTGAGGATGACGAGAAGTTTGCTGCCGCCTGCATTCGTTGCGGTCAAGTGTGCAAGCTTGCCCGTACGACATGTTGCATTTGGCGTCGTTGCTTTCACCTATGAAGCCGGCACACCATATTTTATTGCGCGGGATAAACCTTTGCGAAATGTGTCCGGACATTCCTTGTGCGCATGCCCTGCCCAAGCGGCGCGTTAGAATCGTGATGCGCAGGATATTAATGAATCCCGTATGGGGCTTTCCGTGTACTGGATCGCGAAACCTGTCTTAACTGGCAAGGGCTTACGTTGTGATGTGTGTTATCGGGTTTGTCCGTTAATTGACAAAAGCCATCACGTTAGAACGCCACCGTAATGAACGTACCGGTAAGCACGCCGTGTTTATTCCGACAGTACATTCTGACGCTTGTACCGGTTGTGGTAAATGTGAACAGGCTTGTGTATTGGAAGAAGCTGGCAATCAAAGTATTACCGATGTCTCTAGCTAAAAGGCATGTTGGGTAAACATTATCGTTTGGGTTGGGAAGAAAAATCGAAAGCAGGACATTCTCTTGCTCCGGACGATTTGATTTCCATGCCGACCCGATTACCGGATGGTATGGCGCCACCAGCCGGAGCCATTCCGCAGCAGGCGTGGAAGAAATCCCAGAGCCATTTTGGCGCCGGTATTAGGAGGTAAGTAATGGCTAATTCACCGAAAACTTTGCCGGGCGGGAAGCCAGAGAAAAACTAGGGTTGGTGGTACGCCAATCGCTTTTATTTTGGCGACGTGTAAGCCAACTCAGCATTTTGTTGATGTTTTTAGTGGGCCTTATTTTTGGCGTTTGGATTTCTAAGGGGCAATTATAGCGGAAGTATGCTTTTTCGACATAATTCCGTTAAGCGATCCGTTGATTACCTTGGAAAGCCTGGCTAGCGGTCACTTACCGGGTATTCTAACCCCAGTGGTGCATTGATTATCTTTTGTAAACCTTGCGATTGTTGGGAAAGTAAGGTTTTTCTGCGGTTGGGTTTGCCCGTTAAATGTCGTGACCGATTGCGCCGCTTGGATTCGTCGCAAGCTGGGTATTCGCCAAACGGCAAAGTCCCTCGCACTTTACGCTATGCTATCTTAGTGATGATTTTGAGTCGGTAGTGCGGTAAGTGGCTCGTTATTGTGGGAATGGGTCTAAATCCTGTTGCCGCATTAGGAAGAGCCTTAATTTATAGCTTTGGCGCAACAACGTGGTTAATCTTAGTTGTTTTCTTATTTTGATTTGTTCATTGTCGAACACGGATGGTGCGGACACCTTTGCCCAATCAGTGCGACGTATGGTGTTATGGTGCAAAAGTCTGCTTCGGATCAAAGTGATTGACCGCAAGATGTGATAATTGCATGGATTGCTACAACGTTTGTCCGGAACCGCAAGTGTTCGTACCGTTACACGGATGAAAGCCTACTTGTGCTGCAAGATTGTATCAGTTGTGGGCGTTGTATTGATGTCTGCGCTGAAAAAGTATTCACCCTTTTAGCCATAGGTTTTAATAACGATATTCCTGTCGTGAATTTAAACCGATAAAAATAAAAATTTCCATCATTCGGGGAGTGATTAAAAAATGACTAGAAAAACCTCTTTGCTTTTTAGCAGTGCTGTATTCGTGGCATTGTTTGCGACGTCTGTTATGGCAGAACAATCAAACAAGGGTGCCGGAGACTTTTTCAATAATTCACCGGAAAGTGCTAGCACCGGCATTCCACGATGCACGAAACAAAAGTGAATTACCTGCATTAAATTATGTTAACCAACCACCAATGGTGCCGCAGTGTCAAAAACTATCAGGTCACTAAAAATGTTAACCAATGCTTAAACTGCCACAGTGTTGAAAGCATCTCGTATCACCAGTGCAACCGTATCAGTCCGACCCACTTTTGCGGATCGCGATGGTAATATCGGCTCCAGTTCATCACCACGTCGTTACTTCTGCTTACAGTGCCATGTTTTCACAGTCAGAAGTCGAGCCAATCGTACCAAATGAATTTAAACCAATGAAAGGCTACGGTAAGTAATTAAGAGGTGACTATGTCAAAGAAAAACCAAATATTCTAATGCGACTTTGGCGTTGGTTTAGATCGCCCTAGCCGTATCGCGGTAGGAACCATTATTGTTCTATCTTTTATCGGCGGGAATTTTATCTTGGGTGGGCTTCAACTACGGTTTAGAACAAACTAATACGGAACAATTCTGTTCCGGTTGCCATACAAATGACGCATACCCGGAATACTAGCACAGCGTGCACTATCAAACTCTGTACAGGCGTAGGCGCTAGCTGCCCGGATTGCCACGTTCCTCATGAGTTTGGTCCAAAAATGTGGCGAAAAATGGTCGCAGCTAAAGAGGTTTACGCTCATTATATGGGCTTAACTGATACGCTTGAGAAATTTAACGCACGTCGTCCACGCATGGCGGAAAAATGAATGGGCGCGTATGAAAGCTAACAATTCTCAAGAATGTCGTAACTGCCATAAAAATGGATGCATGGACTTCTCTCAACAAAAACCGTGGCGCAAAAATGCATAAATTTGCTCAAGAAAACAGGCAAAACCTGTATTGACTGCCATAAAAGGTATTGCACACAACTTACCGGATATGAGTAAAGTTGCTCCGGGTTGGTTGCAAGGTGCTGAGGTTGAGCGAGCTGAGTCAAAAAGACAAAAATAAATCGGTTTGAAAAACGTTAAATTTTTCACAGCACTTTAAAATAAAAATAGGCACCTTGAAGGTGCTCTGTTTTGATCTTCTCTAAATCTATTTTATCTTCTGTGTAAATGCCTTATCATAATATGCACGCAATGGTTGCATATCGCTATACCGACAATCACAGGTTGGATCGAGACGTAAACAGCTGCCGGCATAATGCCCACCTACGGTGAAAGTGCACACTTGCACATACTGCTCTTCAACTTTAGGCAAGCACCATAACTGTTGATAAATGTTCTCTTGTTTTACCAAAACGCCCATTTGTACTGTCTAGCACGCTTTTTACATTCTGCCAATAAGTTTCACATTATCACCGCGTCGACCGGCAATCGGTTTTTGAGCATATCCGTTGGCTATTAATTCCTGTGCAGAGCTCAAATCCTGCTTCTAGCAGATAACGGTGATTCGGGAACAGTGACCATAACACCGGTAAAATGGCTTTGTTACTCGGAATCGCCGTCCACAAGGGCTCATAAACCAATACTTCGGCCGAAGTAACACGTCAATTAATCGCACTTTATCTTCCGGATAACCAGTACGAATCGGTGGGGCAACCTCACGACCCGTGGTATCTTCGCGTAATTGTTCCAGCACAGTTTCCCACGCCCAAGTTTTCCATACGCTTTGAACTCGTTGATTTTTCATCGTCTAATAATTGTCCACGCGTATCCCAATGTAGTCCTTCTGTACCGTGAATGATCTTCGTTTTAAAAACCAGCTTGAGTTAGCGCATCACGCACAAACAGAGCATGATACTCTTCTTCTGCATCATGGTCCCGCATAATGTGTACTAGCGGCGTGGCACAGCTATGTTTCCAACTATCCGCTAATGCATTGCGTAAGCCTTCACTCCGGATCATGCCCTGCGCTAAGACCTACTTGTTTTTGCCCAACGTGGCAAAAGTGCTCCGCTTCGGCATGACAAGACGCGGAATCGGCATTGTATTCATACACTTTCAAACCCCGCTCATCCAAACAGAAATCCAATCGTCCACTGATGGTTTGATAACGACGATTTTTGCCAAGATAACCGCAGGCGAGGCCAAAAGCAGTTTCGGAATATTGAAATATTGTAATAAACTATCGTCTTTGAGCACCTTTATCGGTGGCATGCAAATACATTAAATGTAACTCATTGGTGGCATGAATTAGTTCATGTTGTGCGCTTTCAGAAAGCGCAAAATAACGATATTGATCACGCATGATTCACAATATGTCCTTGCATTGCGTTAACATAAGCAGCCCCTAACGGTTTTGTTTCATCAAGCCAGTTTATTGAAAACTGTCCTTGATTTTCAATGTGTTCCGCATAAATTTTGAGTTTATCCGGTTCCGTCATGGGTTGCGGCAGGCTAAATTCCTCGTTATCCGTTTGAATCATCCAGCAAGGATTTGGGTATCATCAAAGAGTATCCTGTAGTGATAACCATCTTCTGTAACTGTCATCAGTAATTCACGGGTCCATTGTTGACCGCTTTGGTAGACGGAGATGAATTACATTTTGCTCAGCAATGCGTACTCTGTCCATCATACGCTCAGTAATAATAGCTACATGACCAGTATGTTTTGAACTCACCACCTTCCTGCCAGTTTAGCAATGCGCCACATTCTGGCGCTCGCTTCCCGCCATGGCAAAAGGCTTGTAACGGTAATAAAGCATCGTTTACCACTTGGCGTAGAAACGTAAGGAAAAAATTTTCATAAGCCATACCCACATCAGTGAACACCATGCCGTAATTAAGATAAAGATGGCGACGGGCGAACTCCACACTGCCATTTGTAACCTGATACTCACCACCAAGTGGCTAGCTGAAAAAGCCGCGTCGTCAGGGTGTTCCTTCGCATCTGCCGTGTTGTGGTCCGAAGAATAAATGGCAACGCCGCCGGGTGCATAACCCAACAGGCTACCAGAAAGGATCATGTGTTGTGATATTAGGTGAACGATCCGGCATAACAACTCCGAAAAAGTAAATCAGGACAATAGTATGAGATCTTTTAAGACATTGCCCCCAAAGAGGTTTTATAGAAAGATTTTTGTTAAAATTAATATTTAAACAAAAAGAGAAAAAGCGCTAGATTAGCGCCCAAAAGAAAGAGTTTTATAGTTATGATTGTTGGATTATTTTTGCGAAATACGCTTCTAAATCATCGCTACCACCGATATGTTTACCACCGATGAACACTTGTGGTACAGTCGCACGACCGGAAACAGCACGTACGCTACGATAGTTGCATCATGACCTAACACGATTTCTTCAAAGCTTAAACCTTTTTCATGTAACATTTGTTTTGCTTTCGCTGCAGAACGGACAACCAGGTTTAGTGAAGATCGCAATGGATTCTTGAACTTGGTGTTGTGGTGCGATAAATTTCAACATAGTATCTGCATCAGACACTTTGAACGGGTCGCCCGGTTCGTTTGGTTCAATGAACATTTTTCTACTACGCCGTTTTTCACAAGCATAGAATAACGCCATGAACGTTTGCCGAAACCTAAATCTTCTTTACCTACCAACATACCCATGCCTTCGGTGAATTCCACCGTTACCGTCCGGAACAAAAGTGATGTTATCGGCTTTTTCATCTTCTTTCCATGCATTCATTACGAAGTATCGTTCACGGAAACAACAAGAATGTCATCAACGCCGTATTTTTGAATACAGGTGCTAATTCATTATAACGTGGTAAGTGAGAAGAAGAACAAGTTGGTGTGAATGCGCCCGGTAATGAGAATACGATGACGGTTTTGTTATCAAATAATTCAGATGTTGTTACGTCAACCCATTTGTCGCCTTGACGGGTGCGGAATGTAACCTGAGGAACTTTTTCCTTCCATAGTAGACATAGATTTTTCTCCTATCTATAAGTGTTGCTGATGAATTAGAAACTTCGCTTAAACTGCAGGCTGTCTCTAAAGATACTGTGAATTATAGGTAAAATTATGATATAGTCACAATCAATTAATTCTATCCTTTTAATTGTTACTTTCTATAATGAGGACCTATAGAATATTCGCGATTTAGAATACCTTGTAGCACTTGCCGAACACAAGCATTTTCGTCGTGCGGCAGATTCTTGTCATGTGAGCCAACCCACATTAAGCGGACAAATTCGTAAGCTGGAAGACGAACTCGGCATTATTCTGTTAGAACGTACCAGCCGAAAGGTATTGTTCACCCAATCAGGTTTATTATTGGTCAATCAAGCCAAAAAACCATATTACGCGAAGTAAAATTATTAAAAAGAAATGGCAAAGCAATCAAAGGTAAAGAAATGACCGGCCCACTGCACGTTGGCGTCATCCCAACGATAGGGCCTTATTTAATGCTCATATTGTGCCTGCCTACAACAAGCCTTTCCTGAATTGGAATTATTCCTGTATGAAGCACAAACTCATCAATTATTGGAACAGCTTGAAACCGGTCGCCCTAGACTGCGCTATTGTTGCTTCCGTACGTGAAACGGAACCTTTCATCGAGGTGCCGTTATTTACTGAAAAATGTTACTGGCCATTTCGAACAACACCCATGGGCAACAGAAAGCACTATGTCGATGTCTATGCTAAAGATCGTGAAATGTTAATGCTGGATGATGGCCACTGCTTGCGTAACCAAGCCCTTGGTTATTGCTTCACCGCCGGTGCAAAAAGAAAATTCCACTTCCAGGCTAGAAGCTTAGAAACCTTGCGTAACATGGTGGCCGCTAATGCGGGCATAACATTAATGCCGCAATTAGCCGTGTTAAGTGAAGGGGCCCGTGGTGGCGTAAAAATATTTACCATGCCATTCGCCGGAACCTTCTCGTGATGTCATTTTGAGTCTATCGTCCCGGCTCTCCGCTCCGCGCCGTTATGAGCGCATTGCAGATGCCGTTGCAAATTCGGTTAAATTTATTTTATCTTAACGGAGCATTCCATGGTCGGTATTCGCGCGCAACAAAAAGAAAAACCCGTCGCGCATTGATTGATGCGGCTTTTCAACTAAACTTACGGCGGAAAAAGTTTTTCCAATCTAAGTTTAAAGGGAAGTCTCCCGTGAAGCCGGCATTGCGCCGACCTCGTTTTTATCGGCATTTCCGAGATATGGGACGAGTTGGGCTTAACGATGGTGGACGAAGCGGGCTTAACTCTTCGTCAGCTCATGCGCCAGGCGCGAAAAACGCATTACAACGGTGGTAGCGTAATTTGTAATTTCGGTGAAACTTTCTTTGAATTTATTAATAACAGCCCAAACGTATTCCGCCTGTTATTGCAGGGAAAGTTCAGTACCTCGCAAACCTTCCGTACTGCAGCCGCACGGGAAATTAAACATTTTACCGATGAACTTTCGGAATATATTGCACGTAAAAACAATTACTCCCAATACATCGCTTATGTGCAGGCAGAAGGCATGGGACCATTATGTTACCGCCGGTGCTCGCACTGAGACATGAGCAAAACAGAACGGGAACAACTAAAGAGCGGTTAATTTTACAGTTAAGAATGTTAGCCAAAGGTACCAAACACGAAGCCAAAGATAGACGTGAAATCGATTAATTACAAAAATTACTAAAAACGCCATTTCCTTATTGCTCCGTTCGTGATCGCGAGGGCAGTATTTTTGGATTTTATTCGCAAACCGACCGTGCCGGATAACATCAACGCCACGGCATTATACGATTTGCAGGGCAATCCGTTTTTTCTACCGCAACTGGCGCAAGACAAGCCGACTCTCCTTTATTTTTGGGGGACTTGGTGCGGTTATTGCCGCTATACTTCGCCGGCAATAAATGATCTGGCAAAAGAAGGCTATCCTGTCGTTTCCGTTGCATTGCGTTCAGGTTCCACGCAGGAGGTAGTCAGATTATCTGGCGGAACATCAATATGGTTTTACTACGGTCAACGACCCGCAGGGTGAGTTGGCGAATCAATGGGAAGTAGGCGTTACGCCGACCATCATCATCTTGCATAATGGCAAAATGGACTTGGCGACAACGGGGTGGACAAGCTATTGGGGATTAAAAGTGCGGTTATTTTTGGCAATGTTTTTATAACCAAGAAAACGTCTCTTTAAAACGCACCGCACATTTTTGATTGTCGGCTTTTTCCGACAGCCCCAAAGAGGGTAAGCAATCAAACCGGGGCTTGATTGTGAATACTTTTACCTCGACAGGCAAATCTATTACAATGAATCCACAATTTTTATTTAGTAAAAGGACAGAACTATGATTATCGTAACAGGCGGCGCAGGCTTTATCGGCAGCAACATCGTCAAAGCATTAAATGACATGGGTCGCAAAAGACATTTTTAGTGGTAGATAATTTAAAAGACGGCACAAAATTCATTAACTTAGTGGATCTTGATATTGCCGATTATTGCGACAAAGAAGATTTCATCGCCTCCATTATCGCCGGTGATGATTTAGGCGACATCGATGCCGTTTTCCATGAAGGCGCGTGTTCCTCCACCACCGAATGGGACGGCAAATACATCATGCATAACAACTACGAATATTCTAAAGAGTTGTTGCATTACTGCTTGAGATCGCCAAATTCCGTTCCTCTACGCGTCCAGTGCCGCCACTTACGGCGACAAAACCGAATTCACGCGAAGAACGCGAATTTGAAGGTCCGATTGAACGTGTATGGCTACTCAAATTCTTATTCGACCAATATGTGCGCGCGATTTTACCTGAAGCCCAATCACCGGTGTGCGGCTTCCGTTATTTCAACGTGTACGGCCCACGTGAAGGCCACAAAGGTTCCATGGCAAGCGTAGCCTTCCATTTAAACAACCAAATCCTGAAAGGTGAAAAATCCAAAATTATTTGCCGGCAGTGAGAACTTCCGCCGTGATTTCGTCTATGTGGGCGATGTTGCTGCCGTGAACATTTGGTGTTGGCAAAATGGCATTTCCGGTATTTTCAACTGTGGTACCGGAAACGCGGAATCTTTTTGCTGAAGTAGCGAAAAGCCGTGATTAAATTCACGGCAAAGGTGAAGTAGAAACCATCCCATTCCCAGAACATTTAAAAATCCCGCTATCAGAATACACCCAAGCGGATTTAACCAAACTCCGCGCCACCGGCTACGATAAACCGTTTAAAACCGTGGCAGAAGGCGTAGCGGAATATATGGCGTGGTTGAATAAATAATTACACCTTGCTATTCAAAAACAAAAATAAAGTGCGGTTAAAAATTCATTACGTTTTTAACCGCACTTTATCATAAGGCAAAACATGAATATTCTAATTATCGGCCCCTCTTGGGTCGGCGACATGATGATGTCGCACAGTTTGTATCAGCAACTCAAACGGCAATATCCCAATTGCCAAATTGATGTGATGGCACCCAATTGGTGTAAAACCGCTTTTTAGCCCGTATGCCTGAAGTGCGTCGTATGATGAAATGCCGCCTGGACACGGCAAATTTGCCTGTGTGAACGTTATCGTTTAGGTAAGGCATTACGCAATCAATACGATATGGCGATCGTATTACCAAACTCCTTGAAAATCAGCTTTTATTCCTTTATTTGCTAAAGTTGCCGTGCGTCGTGGTTGGAAAGGAGAAAGTCGTTATTTTTACTCAATGACTTACGTAACAACAAACGGGATTACCCTGATGATGGTGCAGCGTTATGTGGCATTGGCATTTGACGCTGTGCCGAAGGTAGCAGATATTCCTGTTTTAAAACCTTACTTAATCGTTGAGCCAGCCAAACAGGCGGAAACCTTAAAAACATTTGAAAAACAGACCGCACTTTTTAGGGCAATCGTCCGATTATTGGTTTTTGTCCGGGGCAGAATTTGGCCCGGCAAAAACGTTGGCCGCATTATCATTACGCTAAATTGGCGGAAATGCTGATTGAAAAAAGGCTATGCCGTGGAATTGTTTGGCTCACCGAAAGACGTGAAAGCCGGCGAACAAATTCGCAATGCATTGCCTGCCGAGTTGCAACCATTTTGTTTAAATTTAGCGGGACAAACTAATCTGAATCAGGCGGTGGATTTAATTGCTCACTGCACGGCTGTAGTGAGTAACGACAGTGGTTTAATGCACATCGCGGCAGCCACAGATCGCTCCATTGGTGGCGCTTTACGGCCCAACCAGTCCAACGTATACGCCGCCACTATCCTATAAAGCCGAAATCATCCGTTTTAATTGAAGGCGATTTGATTAAAGTGCGTAAAAGCACCGACAGCGCAGAAGGATATCATCAAAAGTTTGATCGATATTACACCGGAAAAAGTATTGAAAATTTGACCGCACTTTTGAAGTGCTAACAAAAAGGGAATATAAAATGGAAAGTTACATATCAACCTGTGTAGATAAAAGTTATTCTAAAGTAGCTAGGAAAGTAATTCGTGATATTTATAAACATAATAAATTTCGTAAGATGATGCATATTGGTGATGTCCTATTGTATTTATTATTTCTGATTCCAAGCTGTTTTATTGCCTTTGTAATGATGGATTGGGCTGAATATTTTATGGTTATTATGAAAATATTTTGGCTTGTTATGTCGGATATATATTACTTGTCATTTCTCTATTAGCATTTATATATGCAGTTTTTAATTCGATCTTATTTAAATAATCGAGCAATTCAAAGCCAAGTGCTTAATAGAATAGAGAAAGAAAAGAGAACAGTACGTATTCAAGACGATGGGCTGTATATTGGAATAAACACCTGCCAAACTTTGTATAATTATCAGTGTATTCATCATTGAAAATAAATATGGCTACTTAATAATTCGAATTAGTACCGGTTTATTTTTAGCCATACCAGACCATGCTTTTAGCGATTCTACACAACGTGATGAATTTAAAAGCATTATTGGAAAGCAAGATAGCTCATTAACAGAAATAAATTAGGCACCAATCAGTGCCTATTTTTATAGAAAGTGGAATATAAAAATCTTCACCTTAATAACCAGAAAGTTTCTGAGATTAAAGTGTAGATTAGATGCGGTCAAAAATTAGCGTTTTGATTTCACTAGTTTTTTTCTGTAAGTTCATAAGCACGAAGTTTTGCCAATTCTTTAGAAAGTTTAGACATTAACAATTCATAATCAGCATCATGGTGATGTTGACGAATATTTTCTTCCGCTCGTTTCTTAGCAGCAAGAATTCTCTCGCTATCAAGCTCTTGACCACGAGTGCTACATCAGCAAGAACAGTAACAATCGTTGGTTGAACTTCTAAAAACCACCAGAAACATAGATAACTTCTTCGCTATCATTTTCTAAAGTAAATTTAATAATACCAGCTTGATTGCCGTCAATAGAAAGTGTCCCCTGGTAAAACACCGAGTTCACCCTCAATACCTGTTGCTTGAACACTTTTTCACATTACCGGAAAAGATTTTTGTTCTGCACTTACGACTGTTAAAATTAAATGTTGCCATGTTTTTCTCCTTCAAGTTTGATATGCATCAGCTTGAAGTGATTACATATTTTTGAGCTTTTTCTAGCGCTTCATCGATTGAACCAACCATGTAGAACGCTTGTTCCGGAACATGATCGTATTCGCCGTTTCAAAAATACCTTTAAAGCCACGAATGGTTTCTTTTAACGGAACGTATTTACCTGGTGTGCCGTTAAATACTTCAGCAACGAAGAACGGTTGTGATAAGAAACGTTCGATCTTACGCGCACGCGCTACGACCAATTTATCTTCTTCAGATAATTCATCCATACCAAGAATCGCAATAATATCTTTCAATTCTTTATAACGTTGCAAGATACCTTGTACGCCACGAGCAACATCATAATGCTCTTGACCAACAACTAATGGGTCTAATTGACGAGATGTAGAATCTAATGGGTCAACCGCAGGATAAATACCTAAAAGACGCAATTTGACGGCTCAATACAACGGTTGAGTCTAAGTGAGCAAAAGGTTGTTGCCGGAGATGGGTCAGTCAAGTCATCCGCAGGCACGTAAACCGCTTGTACGGACGTGATAGAACCTGTTTTAGTTGAAGTAATACGCTCTTGTAATACACCCATTTCCTCAGCAAGGGTCGGTTGGTAACCTACCGCTGATGGCATACGACCTAAAAGCGCAGATACCTCAGTACCAGCAAGAGTATAACGATAGATATTATCCACGAAGAATAATACATCACGACCTTCATCACGGAATTTTTTTCCGCCATAGTTAAACCGGTTAACGCAACACGTAAACGGTTACCCGGTGGCTCATTCATTTGACCGTAAAACCAAAGATACTTTATCCAATACGTTGGAATCTTTCATTTCGTGGTAGAAGTCGTTACCTTCACGGGTACGCTCACCTACACCGGCAAATACGGAGTAACCTGAGTGCTCAATCGCAATATTACGGATTAACTCCATCATATTGACGGTTTTACCTACACCCTGCACCACCGAATAAACCAACTTTACCACCCTTCGCGAATGGACAAATTAAGTCGATAACTTTGATACCGGTTTCTAATAATTCGGTGCTGTTGGACTGTTCTTCATAACTTGGTGCAGAACGGTGAATAGACCAACGTTCTTCTTCACCAATCGGACCTTGTTCATCAATAGGGTCACCCAACACATTCATAATTCGACCAAGGGTTTCGTTCCTACCGGTACTTGAATCGGGTCATTTGTGTTTTCACTTTTCAAAACCACGTTTCAAACCGTCGGAAGCACCTAATGCGATACAACGTACCACACCGCCACCTAATTGTTGTTGAACTTCAAGGGTCAAACCTGTTTCAACATTTAATGCATCATAAACTTTTGGTACTGCATCTTGTGGAAATTCGACGTCAATCACCGCACCGATGATTTGTACAATTTTACCTGTTGCCATTACCGTTCCTCTTCTATTAAATCGCAGCCGCACAGGCAACGATTTCATTTAATTCATTTGTGATACTTGCTTGACGAGCTTTGTTATACACCAACCGCAGATCATTAATTAAATTGCCTGCATTATCTGTTGCTGCTTTCATCGCTACCATTCGAGCCGCTTGTTCTGAAGCTAAATTATCTACAACCGCTTGATAAACTTGAGATTCTAAATAACGAACTAAAAAGGCTGTCTAATAACACTTTTTGGTTCAGGTTCGTAAATATAATCCCATGCCTGTTGTCTTTCGATTAAAGTGATCGTTTTTCCATTTCCGGTAAAGGAACTAATTGTTGTACAACCGGTTTTTGCTGACATCGTATTAATGAATTTATTGTATGCAATATAAATTGCATCAATTTCTCCATTACGATAAGCATCAAACATGAGTATTGCTACACCAATTAATTCTTCTAAAGAAGGGTTATCGCCCAAACCGGAGAGTTGAGCTTTTTACTTTAAAACCAAGGGAACGGAAAAACTAATCCCTTTAGAACCAATCAAGCTAAGCTCAGTCGTCGCATTTTGTGATTTTCAATCTTTAATTTGGTTAAATGTGGTTTTAAAACAAATTCACGTTTAAACCACCACACATTCCACGATCGGTAGAAATAACTAAAAATACTAACTTTTTACTTCCCGTTCAACTAAGAACGGGTGTTTATAACTCGATACTTGCTTTTAGACACATGACTGATAACACTACGGATGGTTTCAGAATACGGACGAGATGCCGCCATACGGTCCTGCGTTTTTACGCATTTTCGAGGTTACAACCATTTCCATTGCCTTAGTAATTTTCTGCGTACTTTGTACGCTGGCAATTTTGGTTTTTATCTCTTTTTGCACCTGCCATCTGTATTTCTCCGTTACTACCAAGCACTATTTGAGCTTTTGAAACTATCTAAAATACCTTTTAATGTATCTTTTGATTTCATCATTATAGTTACCGGTTTTTGAGTAGCTCTTGCATAAACTCGGCATAATTACGATTTGCATAATCTAGAGTGCGGTTTCAAAACTTGCAAATTTTTAGATAATTCAATCATCGTCTAAATAACCAAATTCAACCGCAAATAACACTACTGCTTGCTCAGCAAACGAAAGCGGGAAAATTGTTTTTGTTTTCAACAACTCAGTTACTTTTTCACCGTGAGAAAGTTGTTTACGAGTTGCATCATCAAGATCTGAAGCAAACTGAGCAAATGCCGCTAATTCACGATATTGTGCAAGTGCAGTACGAATACCACCCGCAAGTTTCTTAATAACTTTGGTTTGTGCAGAACCACCTACACGAGAAACAGAAATACCCGGGTTCACCGCAGGACGAATACCTGAGTTAAACAAGTTAGATTCTAAGAAAAATCTGACCATCGGTAATAGAAATCACGTTAGTAGGAACGAATGCAGAAACGTCACCCGCTTGAGTTTCAATAATTGGAAGAGCAGTTAAAGAACCTGTTTTTCCTTTTACTTCACCTTTGGTGAATTTTTCTACATATTCTTCGATTTACACGAGAAGCACGTTCAAGCAAACGTGAGTGTAAGATGAACACGTCACCAGGATATGCCTCACGACCCTGGCGGACGACGTAATAATAAAGAAATTTGACGATAAGCAACCGCTTGTTTAGAAAGATCATCATAAACGATTAATGCATCTTCACCACGATCACGGAAATATTCACCCGTTTGCACAGCCGGCAGCCAAGGCGCTAAATATTGCAATGCTGCAGATTCAGACGCAGACGCAGCAACAACGATAGTATTTTGCAAGTGCACCATGTTCTTCTAATTTACGTACCACGTTAGCAATTGTTGATGCTTTTGACCAATAGCAACATAGATACATTTAATAGCTGAGTTACGTTTGGTTGATGATAGCATCAATCGCTAATGCTGTTTTACCGGTTTGACGGTCACCTATAATCAATTCACGTTGACCACGACCGATTGGTACCATAGAGTCAACCGCTTTATAACCGGTTTGTACAGGTTGATCAACGGATTTACGTTCAATTACACCTGGAGCGATAACTTCAACCGGAGAAAACCGTCATTTTCAATTTCACCTTTACCATCAATTGGTTGACCAAAGCGTGTTTACAACACGACCTAATAAACCATCGACCAACCGGTACTTCAAAGAATACGGCCGGTACATTGAACTTCCATTCCTTCAGCAAGATCTGCATAAGGTCCCATAACCACAGCACCAACAGAATCTCTTTCTAAGTTTAATGCCATCGCGTAACGATTACCGGAAGTGCAATCATCTCGCCTTGCATTACTTCGGTTAACCCATGAATACGAATAATACCATCGCTTACAGAAACGATTGTACCCGTATTACGCGCTTCGCTTTCTACATTAAACTGGGCAATGCGTTTTTATTAATTCACTAATTTCAGTCGAATTTAGTTGCATCTTGTATTCCTCTTATAATTGCAACTCATTTTGCCAGACGAGGTAAGTTGCCCACGGCTACTTCCGTCAATCACAAAATCTTCAGTACGAATAATAACGCCGGCAATCAGCGTGCTTATCTACGTTGCAATTTAACTTAACTTTCTGAGCTAATCTTTTTTCCATTGCGGCAGCAATTTTTCTTGTTGCGCGACACTTAATGGTTGAGCCGAAGTGACTTGAACTTCCGCTAATAGCATGATGTTCTTCAACATAGCGTTGAAACTCTTTTTAAAAACTGCCGGAAGCACAGTTAAACGCTTATTTTTCAGCCATTAACCGAACTAAGTTTTGCCCATATTGATCAATTGTTCGCCACAAATTGAAATCACCGTGTCTGCTAATTTTTGTGCGGAAAATGATCCTGTTAGAAAGCTTGCATGGTTTCGTTTTTTACCACTTCAGCAAGAAAACCCAACATTTTCATTCCATTTTTCCACCGCACTTTTATCAGATGAACTCTGTTCTACGGCAAAATCAAATGCTGCTTTAGCATAAGGGCGAGCTATGGTAGTTAATTCTGACATAAAGCTCAACCTTCTTATAGTTCTGCAACTAGTTTATCAATGATGTCATTGTTGGCTGCTTCATCCACAGTACGCCCAACAATTTTTCTAGCGCCGGCAATCGCTAAAGAAGCGACTTTACACGTAATTCTTCTTGAACGCGTTTTACGCTCGGCTTCCACTTCGGCATAGCCTTGCTCAATAATTTTTCGCTTTTAGCTCTTCTGCTTCTATCTTCACTTCGTCTAGCACTTCATTACGACGTCTATTGGCAGCATCTAAAAATTTCTTGTGCTTTAATTTTTAGCGTTAGAAATTTCTTGCTCAGCAAGCGCTTTGTTATCCGCTTGCTCTTTTTAGCTTCTTCTGCCGAGCTAAAGCGTTCGCAATTTGGCTTTGACGTGTTTCAATCGCATTAATAATTGGTGGCCAAACAAATTTCATGCAGAACCACACGAAAATTGCAGAATGCAATAAGTTGACCAATCAATGTTGCATTTAAATTCACAACGTCCTCCTTACTATGCTTGTTTTACGTTGATAAGCAAATAAGGCAGTATTGTAATAAGCCGATGAATGGGTTTGCGAAAATGAAAAAGTAATGAAATACCAACAGCAATCATTGCAATCGCATCCAATAAACCCGCCACGATAAACATTTTAGTTAGCAAGCTGGATGCAAGTTCCGGTTGACGAGCTGACGATTCTAAGAATTTACCGCCTAAGATAGCAAAAGCCGATAGCAGTACCTAATGCAGCAAATGCAAGAAGAATTGATGCACCAATGATAGTTGCTGTAATTACAGTTTCCATAATGTTCTCCAATAGAAGTTAAGTTTAGCCCTAGAGCCGGTTAATAAAAATTAGTGTTCTGCTTTGTTATAAGCAATACTTAAGTAAACCACCGTCAACATCATAAAAGATGAATGCTTGTAACGTAATAGCAAAAATATGGAAAATTGCCCAAGCGAGGTGTAACGGGATTCCCAATGCCGCAATCGCCATATTGGCAGAATACATCACAGCGATAAGAATAAAAGATTAATTCCCCTGCATACATGTTACCGAACAAACGGAAAGCAAGAGAAATTTGGTTTTGCCAACAAGGTCACAGTTTCAAGAATAAAGTTTACCGGAATAAACGCCCAATGATTGAAAAGGGATGGAGCGTATATTCTTTCACCAAACCACCAAAAACCTTTTGATTTTAACCGTATAGAAAATAATGAGGAAGAAGACGCAGATTGACATACCTAGGGTCGCACTGATATCTGCGGTTGGTACGGCTCTTAAATAATGAATACCAAAGAGACCGGCAAATTGAGGAAGAAAATCAACTGGGATTAAGTCGATGGCATTCATGATGAACACCCAACAGAAGATGGTTAACGCGATAGGCGCCACCACGTTACGCGGGCCATGAAAGTTTTCTTTTTACAATACCATTTACCCAATCAACCACAATTTCAACAAAACATTGCAGTTTACCTGGTACACCGGCGTTGCTTTTTCGCAACACGAGAAAAACAAAAGGAAAAATAATGGCTGAGAGAATTGAGAAAAAGAGCGTATCAACGTGAATATTCCAGAAACCATCTCCTGTTTTAAGAAACGATAAATGGTGACTAATATATTCTGAAGTAGTGAGTTCAGACATAGTTAACCCTTTAAAAATAGATTAAGACCTGTTTAGCAAAAATGGAACCAAATTATTCAACACTAATGCCATAAAAACCTGTAAAAACACCGACTCACTGCTAACAACTTGAAAGATACCGCGATAAAAAGAATTGTTAGTATAAACTTTATCGCTTCACCACGATAAAGTGCGGTAAGTTTTGTTGATAAATTCTGTTTACGATATAAGATAAGTAAAGGCACAAAAGGCAAAAAAAGCACTAAAAAATCCAAGACAAAAATCAACTGCACTTTTCCATTGCCAAATGGACATTAACCACCAAAAATGAGGATAAATCCCCATTTTCAAAGCAATATAGCTTTTTGATAACAATTTTTAGCTTGCGTTAGAACCTGAGACATTTACTTTATTTTTAAAAACACAAAAACACTTTAATTATACCTTTGCAGAAAAACAGTTTCAACTTAAAAACATAAAAATGTTAAATAAATTACACTTTTTAAAAATGTTTAACAAAAATGTAGAACTTTATTTCAAATGACCAAATGACGTTCACCAACAAGCTCAGGAACATAAAGTTTTATAACCTCTTTTACGGTGAATTTACTGTCTAATTCTTGCACTTCTTCATCACGAAAAAGCCCTTTTAGCGCATAAAATAGTCCATTTTCCGTAGGCAAATGACTGCACCCAATCTGTCATATCTTTAAGAGAAGCAAAAGCTCGACTTAACACGCCATCAAATTGGTGATCGGGTTGATATTCTTCCACCCGCTTAAGTACCGGTTCTACATTAGTTAGTCCCTAGCTCACGCACTGCATGTCGAATAAAACTCATGCGCTTACCGAGACTATCTAGCAACACAAAATGTTTATCCGGATTAATAATGACTAATGGCAAGCCCGGTAAGCCCGGACCTGTACCCACATCAATAAAACGCTCACCTTGTAAATAAGGGCTAACCACAATACTGTCTAAAAATATGTTTAACCAACATTTCCTGCGGATCACGCACAGAAGTCAGGTTATATGCCTTATTCCATTTATTGAGCAATGAAACCAACTTAACTAATTGTTGTTGCTGTTGTTCTGTAACAGAAAGTGCGGTCTGTTTTAATAATGTTTTTAGTTTATCTGCCAACTGCATATCAAGGTTAGCCATTATTCACCCCGCTTTAACATGCCTTGTTTTTAAGTTTACTAAAATAATGGAAATGGCTGCCGGCGTAATACCGGAAATACGACTGGCTTGTCCGATAGATACCGGACGATGTTGTTCCAGTTTGATACGAACTTCGTTAGATAATCCCGCAACTTTGGAATAATCAAAATGTGGCGGAATTGCCGTATTTTTCATGGCGTTTTTGCTTTTCGATTTCTTCTTGCTGATGTTCGATGTAACCTTGATATTTAATGGCAATTTCCACTTGTTCAATAGCTTCTTTATCGGCCATCGGCGGTTGAAACGGCGTAAGTGCGGTCAAAATTTGATAATTTATTTCCGGACGACGCAATAAATCTTCACCACTGGCTTCACGCACTAACGGACTGCCCAATACTTGGTTAGCTTCTTCTAAATATTCTGAACGCGGGTGTAACCAAATACTGCGCAAACGCTGACGTTCTTGTTCAATATTTTCCATTTTCCGGTTGAAAACGTGCCCAGCGGGCTTCATCAATTAATCCTAATTCATGGGCAATCGGTGTCAAACGAATGTCGGCATTATCTTCACGCAATAACAAACGATGATTCAGCTCGGGACGTGAATACGCGATAAGGTTCTTTGGTGCCAAGCGTGCAAAGATCATCCACCAATACGCCCATGTAAGCCTGATCACGACGTGGGAACCAAGGCTCTTTTTCTTGCACATAAAGACCGGCGTTAATTCCCGCTAACAACCCTTGAGAGGCGGCTCTTCATAACCGGTCGTACCGTTAATTTGACCGGCAAAGAATAAACCTTGAATGGATTTGGTTTCTAACGTTGGTTTTTAAATCGCGCGGATCAAAAATAGTCATATTCGATAGCGTAGCCCGGTTTGATAATACGGGCATTTTCCAAACCTTTCATGGAATTGACGATTCCCATTTGCACGTCAAAATGGTAGGCTGGTAGAAATCCCGTTTGGATAAATTTCATTTGTAGTTAAGCCTTCCGGTTCCAAATAAATTTGATGAGAATTGCGATCGGCGAAACGCATAACTTTATCTTCAATGGACGGGCAATAACGTGGACCGATCCTTCGATCACTCCCTGTGTACATTGGGCTACGATCCAAATTATTACGGATCACTTCATGGGTTTTTCATTGGTATGCGTAATAAGCACGAATTTGACGAGGATGTTGATCAACCGATCCCATGAAAGAAAATACCGGCAACTCTGCATCGCCATGCTGTTGCAGCAAGCACGGAAAAATCAATAGTGCGTGCATCAATGCGTGGCGGCGTACCGGTTTTTAAACGATCCACCCGTAAGTTCAAATCGCGTAAACGTTGCGCTAACGTAATGGAAGCAGGATCACCGGCGCGTCCACCGGTGTAATTTTCTAAACCAATGTGGATCTTGCCGTCTAAAAATGTACCTGCAGTTAAAATCACCGATTTCGCATGAAATTTCAGCCCCATTTTCGTCACGACACCGGTAGCACGATCCTGCTCAATTAAAAATATCGCTGACTTCTTGTTGGAAAATATCTAAAATTCGGTTGATTTTCAAGGGGCAATGCGAACTGCCCTGACGATATAACACACGGTCTGCTTGCGCACGAGTAGCCCGTACAGCCGGGCCTGCTACTATTTAAGGTGCGAAATTGAATACCGGCCTGATCCGCAGCGCTGTCGCCATTAAACCGCCCATGGCATCTATTTCTCTAACCAAATGGCCTTTTCCTATCCCACCAATTGCAGGATTACAAGACATTTGTCCCTAACGTATCCACATTATGTGTGGGTAACAGGGTTTTTAATCCCATACGGGCAGCGCAAGCGCAGCTTCAGTTCCTGCATGGCCGCCACCAATGACAATGACGTCATAAGTATCCATATAAAACATAATAATATTTATCTCTGATGTACTGATCTAATGCAAAAGGGATCCCTTGATCCCTAAAAAATTGCGTGCTATTTTACTGAAAAACGAAGGGGCTTGAAAGATAAGATTGTGAGAATTGATGGCAAGGATCAATGTGAAGGATCCTATTTAATAAGTTATAAGATCTTTTATATATAGATAAGTTTATTATTACTATTATTAAGATCCTATTTTTATTCTGAATAAGATCTATATAAAATGAAAGAGATGAGATTATAGATCAAACTGTTAAGAATCTTACTGATCCTATACCTTAATTCCTGTGTATAACTTTCGTTAGTTATCCACATAATGTCAATGTCATAAAAGTTGTTATAGTGATAAAAACAGATTTTTTTAACAGTTTTGATCTAAAGTTATACACAGGAATAAATTGATAAGTTTGATTAAATTTTCATCGTAAAAGATTTTTACTAAGAAGACAGGACTAAATTTTTGTATGAAGGCGGGTAACCAATCTTCTGCACATTGATCATGGTCGGTGTCATTTAACACATCAATGCGTAAAGCATCGGCAATTTTGACCGCACTTTTGGCTTGTAATGTTTCTTCCACGGTATCCACGGCAAAACAGAATGTGTCGTAATCGGAATTTCCTAAACCTATCACGGCAAATCTTAAATCTGAAAAGATCCATATTGTTGTCTTTCAGCATTTCAAATAACGGTTTTAAATTATCCGGTAATTCCCCTGCGCCATGGGTGGAGGTGACAACTAACCATAATTTTTCGTTGATAACATCGTCTAATGCCGGACCATGATGTAATTCGGTAGAAAAAGCCTTGTTGTTGTAATACGCTTTCTAAGTGTTCGGCAACATATTCGGCACTCCTAAGGTGCTACCGGTAATTAGGCAAATTTTGAGGTTGCATTTTTCCCTAAAAAGAAGGCTTAGATTAACTAAGCCTTTGTTTAATAATATGTAATTAGATGCTGTCGGTGATGCCTAAAAGTGAACGTAAAACGCTCTTGGATATTTTGGTGTTCACCTCTTAATTGTTCGTTTTTCACCGCGTAATGCATCATTTTTCTTGTTGTGCTCTGCCGTTTTTATCTCTTAATTCATCCACTTCCAATTGAAGGAGTTGAATGGTCTCAACAGCTATTTAATCTTGTGTTCTAACTGATCTAAAACTTCTAATGACATAGTGATTTCCTCAAAACAAATGGATAAAAAGTGTAGGGTTATTCTACATAGTTAATCCGCTTTGTTAAAGTAAAGAATCAAATTATCTGTGAATTCGTGATTGTTGGTTAAAAAATTTCTTTGTGTTTTCTAGCAAAACGTTTGCTTAGTGATAGAATAAGCCGATTTTTACTTCTCATTTTTAAGGATTATGCCATGAACAGATCATTAGCCATTGAATTTTTCAAGAGTAACCAAGTTGCTGCCCTTGCTCGGGTTTGCTTGGTTGGGACGTGGGGATAAAAATTCGGCTGATGATGCTGCCGTGAAAGCCATGCGTTATATGCTAAATTTGATTCATATGGATGCAGAAATAGTGATTGGCGAAGGCGAAATTGACCAAGCGCCGATGTTATATATCGGCGAAAAACTAGGGTTCAGGTATGGGGGAATTAGTATCTATTGCCGTGGATCCCTATTGATGGTACGCGTATGACGGCAATGGGGACAAGCCAATGCCATTTCCGTATTGGCGGCGGGTGGAAAAATACCTTTTTGAAAGCACCGGATATGTATATGGAAAAAAATTGGTGGTTGGTCCGGAAGCCAAAAGGTATTGTTGATTTGAATTTACCGCTTGAACAAAATTTGCGCCGCGTCGCCTCAAAGTTAGGCAAACTGTTATCCGATTTTAACGGTGATGATTTTAGATAAACCCCGTCATGAAGCGGTGATTGATGCATGAGTTAGGCGTGCGGGTGTTTACCATTTCTGATGGTGATATAGCGGCCTCCGTGTTATGTTGCTTGCCGGAAGCGGAAATTGACATGGTTTATGGCATTGGCGGTGCGCCGGAAGGGGTTGTGGCGGCAGCGGCTATTCGTGCCTTGGGTGGTGATATGCAATCCCGTCTATTACTGCGAGATCAGGTAAAAAGGCGATACGCCGGAAAAATAAGGCGTTGGCCGCAGAAGAAATTCGCCGTTGTGCAGACATGGGTGTGAAGTGAATACCGTATTACAACTAGAACAGTTGGTGCGGGATGACAATTTGGTGTTTGCCGCTACCGGGATTACTAACGGTGATTTATTAAAGGTGTTCACCGTAAAGGCAATTTAGCTACCACTGAAACCTTATTAATTCGTGGTAAATCCAGAACCATTCGTCGCATTCAATCTACCCTATTATTTAGACCGAAAAGACACCGCACTTTCCCGTTTAATTAAAGCTTAAGTTCAGAAAATAAAGCCGGTTATGTAAACCGGCTTATTTATATATGATTATTCAACGACGTTAATAATAAATCTTTTTCTTAAATAATTTTAGCGAATACGACATATTACCGTAAATTCCCATTGAATATCCACAGAAATATCACCTTTAACCGTAGGTTTTCCGCTAATGATTACCTGATTTTTGGTTTCATCGCGATTTTCGGTTAGCTGATAATCTGCCTTGATTCCACTGTTTGTCGTGTTGATGTTAACCCGCACAGAGGTTTCGATAGGCTTTGCCATTGGCTAATTTGTCTAAATCGATCACATAGCCATATTCTTGGTTCAATTTAATTTCACCGAGAGATTCATCGGCTAAATTATTGACGTTATTCCGCAAGCTGCCAGAAATAATAGACCAATAAGAAAAATACCGAGTTTTTGATGGTTGCAAATAAAGAATTTAATGTGAGTATCATAGTTTATCCATTTTAAAATTGGTGTTAGGCTGTAAAAATAACAAACTAACCGCACTTTAAAAACAGCAATATAAAGTGCGGTCGGTTTTACTGATGTTTTTATTTAATGATAGCGGCTAGATATTTAATTCCATGCCAAGATCAATAAAGTTTTTGGTTCATGTCGAATGCCGGTTTGGCATCTCTGTCTTTGCCAATAATGCGTGCAGGCACCCCGGCGGCGGTGGCGTATTCAGGAACCGGTTGTAACACCACCGAATTAGCGCCGATTTTGCATATTTTCCCACCTCAATGTTACCTAAAATTTTCGCACCGGCACCAATCATGACGCCTTCACGTACTTTAGGGTGGCGATCGCCGCATTCTTTGCCTGTACCGCCGAGAGTAACACCTTGTAAAATCGACACATTATTTTCAATCACCGAGGGTTTCACCCACTACAATGCCCGTGGCATGGTCAAACATGATGCCGTGCCCAATGTTGGCGGCGGGGTGAATATCGACATCAAAAGCGACGGAAATTTGGTTTTGTAGGTAAAATCGCCAAAGCTTTGCGATTTTGTTGCCATAAATAATGGGTGATTCGGTAGCTTTTGCAAAGCGTGAAAGCCTTTAAATATAGTAATGGTGTGGAGAGTAATTCTACTGCCGGATCCCGTTGACGTACGGCCGAAATATCGTACGCGGCACATTCTGATAATACTTGGTTTTGCCAAATAAGTTTCTTCGATAATTTCACGTAAGGCAATGGCCGGCATAATGGTGTTAGCTAATTTATTGAGCTAAAAATATAGCTTAGTGCACTGCCTAAATCATGATGTTTTTAAAATGGTCGAATGGAAAAACTGGCAAGCATAGGTTCGTTATCTACCAATTTTTCGCTTCTTGACGAATATTTTGCCAAACTTCTAACAACATGGATTATTCCTCTTTACGTTCTCTGCCTAATAAATTCACTGCAGCCTCTTTTTGCATTTTTACCACAGAACAAGACTTGATAAATTTGTTCCGTAATAGGCATTTTCAACACCATAACGCTGAGCTAATAAATGAGCTTCTTTTGGTGTTGTAAAAACCTTCCACCACTTGTCCTATATTATCCATGGCAGTTTGAGCGGAAAAACCTTGTCCAAGCATAATACCGAAACGACGGTTACGGGAGTTGGTTATCAGTACAGGTAAGCACCAAATCTCCTAAGCCTGACATGCCCATAAAGGTGTTTGGATTGGCACCTAATGCTGTGCCCAAACGGGATATTTCTGCAATACCGCGAGTAATCAACGCTGTTCTGGCATTCGCGCCAAATCCCATGCCATCGAAATCCCTGCACCAATAGCAATAACGTTTTTAATCGCCCCCAGCTGCACGCCGAGCATATCGTCATTAATATAAACCCGAAAATGCTTACTGCAATGGATTCGTGCCTGAAATTACGCGCAAATTCTTCGTTATCGGAGGCTAACGTAATGGCAGTGGGTAAACCGGAAGCCAATTCTTTAGCAAAGGTTGGGCCGAAAGAACGGCTAACGGGTAGTGTTGTCTAATGTTTCCTTAATTACCTCTTCCATCAAGCGCCCTGTATTCCGTTCCAGCCCTTTAGTGGCTCAAACAATTCGACTATCGGGGCGTAAGTGCGGTCGAATTTGCGAGAGAATTTCACCGAAACAGTGGCTTGGCACAGCCAACAATAAATCCCTGTGAGGCTTGAATTGCATTGCCCAAATCCGCTTCTATGTGTAATGCATCCGGGAAAAATAATATCAGGTAAAAATTCCGCATTTTGTCGTTCGGCATTCAGTTTTTGCATTTTTGCGGATTATGCCCCCTAAAGATAAGTGGGGTGCCCATTGCGCGAAAATGTGATAGCCAAGCAGTACCAAAAGAACCTGCGCCTAATACGGTGATGGAAGAATGGGTTAAGGTCGTATTCATCATTTACTCCTTGAATGGCGAAAAAGACGGTAACGAAAAGGATAAAAACCCGCTTTACGGTTTAATGTAAAGCGGGTTTTTGTGATTAATTAACACTTGGTTGTTCGGCAGATTCTTGCTCTTGTTGTTGGCGTTGTAAATATTCAACAAACAAAGCGTCAAAGTTTACCGGAGAAAGATTTAATGCCGAGATGTACCGCGATTCACTAAGTTGACACTAATTCACGTGCATACGGGAACAGCATATTTGGGCATTGTGATGTTAAGCAGTGCGCCATTTGCATATCGTCCAAACCACTAATGGTGAACACACCCGCTTGTTTTTTACTTCACAAATGAAGGCCACATCATCGGAATCCTCCAAGGTGGTTTCACGGAAATATTTAGGCAAACTTCGTATAAATCATCGGCTAATTTTAACGGTTTCGGTAGATAAATCGAAAGCCAGTTTTTGGTTTCCATTCCTGATTGAAAAATATGGGGTAAATTTGGTGCTTCAAAAGAAACATCTTTAACATAGATGCGTTGAATTTGCAGTATCGCTTGAGTTTCTTGCTCTTCGCTAACAACGTCTTTATTTTTCTTCGGTCATGTTTGAGTCCTTATTTATTTTCTAACTAAAGGTAAATTTGCTGCGCGCCAACCGGCAAGGCCTTCTTTTAAAGTATAAACGTGGTTGAAGCCTTGTTTTGCCAAAAATCTCTGCCGAAGTGCCGGAAGTTGCACCGGTTGCGCAAACCAAAAATAACGAGGCGTTTCTTTGTGTTGTTCAATTTTACCGATATTGTGATTTTTAATTTCGGTAGGACGAGGTTTAGGCTGTTGATAATATGTCCCTTTACCGAATTCATCGATAGAACGTAAGTCAATTACCACAGCATTTTGGTTATTCATTAAGGCAACGGCTTCAGCGTTATCAATAACTTTGGTTTTTACTGGTTGCCGCTTTGATAAAGTGATAAATGACCATGATAAACACGGCTACCCAAGCAACGACAATTAGAGTATGATTTTTGGCAAACGTGATTGCCATTGGCATAAAATTCTTCCATTTTTTCTCAATGATTAGGTTTAAAAACAAGGCTCCAGTATAACTTTACTTTTAGTTATTTATCAAAAATAATTGTTCTTGTAAAAATTATCAATTTTGTTTAAAATAATAATCAATTATTTCTTTAAAATATGATATGAGATCATAAATCGAACAGAACTTTAAATCTCTCACATACTCACTGCGACAACATTCCTATATAATTAGGGTCGAATTTTGAATTACTAAACCCTAATTGCCTTGAAAAAGGCATTTTTATCAAAATATCATTTAGTATAATATCTTATACATTACACAGATTTTGTTTTCATTCTCTAAGGCAGTATGTCTGCTATGTTTTTACTTCAATTCGCCATCGTGTTGCTCTGTATTTTGGTAGGTGCACGTGTTGGCGGTATCGGTTTAGTGTTTTTGGCGGCTTGGGGCTTGCTATCTTGTCTTTCGGTTTTGGTTTAAAACCGGCAGGCCTGCCAATTGACGTTATGTTTATGATTATGGCTGTGGTTTCCGCTGCAGCAGCAATGCAAGCGGCAGGCGGTTTTAGATTATATGATCAAAAATTGCTACCAATATTTTACGTCGTAATCCAAAAACACATTACGTTTATTGCACCCTGCAGTCACTTGACTTTTACACTATTAGCCGGTACCGGCCACGTTGCATATTCTGTATTACCAGTCATTGCCGAAGTGAGCCGCCAAAATGGTGTTCGCCCTGAACGACCAATGTCTATGGCAGTTATTGCCTCTCAATTTGCTATTGTTGCCAGTCCCGATTGCTGCAGCCGTAGTTGCAGTTGTGGCGTACCTTGAACCGCAAGGGTATTCATTTTAGGTGATGTGTTAATCGTCACGATTCCTTCCACTGTTCTTGGTATTTTTCTGCGCGTGTTTATTTGTCAATAAAATGGGTAAGGAAATTAAAAGATGATCCGGAATACCAACGTCGTTTAAACGATCCTAAATATGCCGAAGCCTTTAATTCAACTATTAGTGGGAAAGAACTTGAGATCAGCAAAACAGCAAAAAATTTCGTTTCTCTTTTCTTGTTTGGTGCATTGCTTGTTGTATTAATGGGCGCAATGCCTTCTCTTCGTCCGGTATTTGATGGCAAACCAATGGGTATGGCGCATACCATTGAAATCATCATGCTATCTATCGGTGCGCTAATTATCTTAACCTGTAAAACCGGATGGCACTGAAATTACCAAAGGTTCCGTATTCCACGCTGGTATGCGTGCGGTAATCGCTATTTTCGGTATCGCATGGTTAGGAGATACCTTAATGCAAGCTCACATTGAGGAAGTAAAAGGTTTAGTAAAAGGTTTAGTTGAAAACTGCACCTTGGACATTTGCCTTCGCCTTGTTCGTGCTTTCTGTACTCGTAAACAGCCAAAGGGCGCTACCGTAGCGACATTGTTCCCATTGGGTATTGCTCTTGGTATTCCACCGGCTATCTTGATTGGTGTGTTTGTGGCAGTAAACGGTTATTTCTTCATTCCAAACTACGGTCCAATCATTGCATCACTTGACTTTGATACCACCGGTACTACCCTGAATCGGTAAATACATTTTCAACCACAGTTTCATGCTACCGGGTTTATTAAGTATGGCATTCTGTTTTAGGTTTTGGTCTGATTATTTGCAAAATATCTTGCTATAACTTGATTTGAATTTTATATAAATAGCACCTTGAGAAAGGTGCTATAGTTTTAAATTTAAACAGTAAACATAAAACAGTCTCATTTATTGAATAAAATTAATTATCATTTGTTATATAAAATGTTATGATATAGCACTTTTTCATTAAAGTAATTCTTAAGGACAAATAAACGTTATGATGATTGATAAACGGCTGATAAACACAGTCGAGGATAGCAAAAATGGATTGCTATTAATGTTTATGGAACTGGGTTGCCTTAATTGGCGGGATTATAAGTGCGGTGGTATTTGCCATTTGTTTACAATGGGCGTTTTGAGCGCACACTTACGCTACAAAGTGCGGTCATTTTTACCGTCGTTTTTGGTTGCTTGTCTGGCGTTGCGTGCTTGGGCGGGAAAAATGGCGGTAAAAAGCCTCCTATAAAGCGAGTACGCAAGTGAAGCATAAATTGCGTACGCTGATTTATCAAAAACTGTCTTCCATGCCGTTGAATCAGGTTAACCAACAATCTACCTCTTCCGTGATCCAAGTGGCATCTGAAGGCGTGGAACAACTGGAAATTTATTTCGGTCGTTATCTTCCGCAGTTGTTTTATAGCCTGCTTGCGCCACTCACATTGTTTGTTTTCCTGGTCTTTTTAACGCACCGACCTCGTTAATTCTTTTTGGTTTGCGTGCCGTTAATTCCAATGTCCATCATTGCGGTAAATAAAATCGCGAAACGTTTATTGGCGAAATATTGGTCTATTTATGTGGGTTTAGGTAGTAGCTTTTTGGATAACCTACAAAGCTTGATTACCTTAAAAATCTATCAAGATGACGATTACAAAGCCAAACAAATGGACATCGAAGCGGAGAATTTCCGTACCATCACCATGAAAGTACTGACCATGCAGCTGAACTCTGTTTCTTTAATGGATTTATTGGCTTACGGCGGTGCGGCGTTGGGGATTTTGACGGCACTTTTACAATACCAAGACGGTAGCTTTAAGCATTTTTGGTGTTATTTTTATTTATTTTACTTTCTTCCGAATTTTTTTCATTCCATTACGCTTACTCGGTTCTTTCTTCCATGTGGCAATGAACGGCAAGGCGGCTTCAGAAAAAATCTTTACGCTGTTGGATACCCCGGTAGAAGAAAAATAAAAAGTGCGGTGGATTTTCCGGCTAAAAATGAAGTCACCGATGCAAATTAAGGATTTACATTTTGCCTATTCTGCAGAAAAAACCGGCCATTAACGGCTTAAACCTTAATATTCACCCAAAACAATTAACGGTTTTTGTGGGTAAAAAGCGGTTGCGGTAAATCCACAGCTGGTTTCCTTGCTTATGGGCTTTTACCAAGCACAACAAGGGAAATTTTTGTTTAACGAGGGTCGATATTAAACAAATTAACCGTCATTCCTTATATCGTCATGTTTTCGTTGGTGAGCCACAGCAGTTACATTTTTCAAAGGCAGCCTCAGAGAAAATATGTTGATGGTATCATCTAACGCTTCTGATGACGCCATTTATCAATGCTTGGAACAAGTAAATTTGTCAATTTCGTCCGTGAAAACGGCGGGTTGGACATGATGTTATTGAGTCGCGGAACTAACTTGTCCGGCGGTCAAATTCAGCGTTTAGCGTTGGCGCGTGCCTTTGTTGCACAATGCCGACTTATACGTTTTCGATGAAGCCACCAGTAACATCGACGTAGAAAGTGAAGAAATCATTCTGCAATTTATTCAACAGCTTAAACACGAAAAACCATCGTCATGATTTCTCACCGTCTGGCGAATGCGGTGAATGCCGATCAAATTTATGTGTTACAAAGCGGTTACTTTGCAGAATCGGGCGATCATGCTTCTTTAATGGCTGAAAACGGAATTTATGCAGAAATGTTTAATCAACAAAAGAACTTAGAAAAATATCAGAACGGGGGCAAATCATGCGTAAGAACGGATTTGTCGTTATGTGGCAGCTCATGAAATTGGTGACGCCGTTGGCACATATCATGAGTTTCACCATTATTATGGGTACCCTCGGTTTCCCTCAGTGCTATTTTTCATTATGGTGCTGGGTGCGATGGGATTGTCGGGAGTTGCTTAATTTCCACACCCACTTAAATTTATCGCAAATTTTGACCGCACTTATTGTGCTGGCGGTAGCGCGTGGCATTTTGCGTTATTTGGAACAAATGTCCGGCCATTACATCGCCTTCAAATTATTGGCATTGTTGCGCGACAAAGTGTTCAGTGCATTACGTCGTTTGGCGTTTGTAAAATTGCAGGACAAACAATCCGGTCAATTGCTTTCCTTGGTCACCAACGACATTGAATTGTTGGAAGTATTTTATGCGCACACCATCGCGCCGATCGCCATTGCCTTTTTAACTTCCGGTATCTTGTTGGCAGTGTTCGCTCATATTTCTTGGTGGTTCGTGTTGGTGGCATTTTTAGCGTATGTCACGGTCGGTATTATTTTTGCCCTATTGTCACCACCCAAATGGCGCGTGAAGATGGCCGCAAATACCGTGATTTAGTCGGCGAAATGAACGATTTCTTCCTCGACAGCATTCGCGGCATGAAAGAAATTCAACTTTTCGGCAACGAAGAAAAACGCTTACAGGAAATCCATCAACGCAGTGAAAATCGACCAAGCCTTTTTAAAAATCAAACAACAAGAAGGCAACGTGCGTTCGTTCACCGAAATCGCGGTGTCTTTCTTCAATATCGTGATTTTATTGGTGGGGTTGACGCTGTTTGTTTACGATTACATTGATTTTGCCGGTTTGCTCATTGCCGTGATTTTTATTGATGTCCAGTTACGGTCCGGTGATTGCTTTTAAGTAACCTGTCCAACAATTTAGTGCAAACGCTCGCCAGCGGCGAACGCGTCTTAGCATTATTGGCAGAACAACCGGAATTAAAAGACGTAGAAAAACGGCGTGAATATCGCTGATGTGCAGCAAATTAACGTGAAAAACGTCAGCTTTGCTTATGCGGACGAACAAATTTTTGTCTGACGTGAAATTTGCAGCTCAATAAAGGTGAAATTCTCGGTATACACGGTCGTAGCGGTAGTGGGAAAAAGTACGCTTTTGAAATTAATTATGCGTTTTTACGATCCGCAACAAGGCCGTATTCGTATTAACGATACGGACTTAAAAAGCATTAATCACCGTGAATTTGCGCGACAATATCGCTTACATCACCCAACAAACCTATATTTTTCAATGAAACGGTGTATGAAAATATTGTGTTGGCAAACCGTAAGGCAACGAAAAGAGCAAGTAATTGAAGCAGCGAAAAAAAGCCTCTATTCATGAATTTATCATGAGTTTGCCGGAAGGTTACGACACCAAAAATCACTGAAATGGGGAACAATCTTTCCGACGGTGAAAAACAACGTATCGGCATTGCCCGCGCCTTCTTGCACAATGCGCCGATTATTTTGTTGGACGAACCAACCAGTAATCTGGACAGCTTTTAAACGAAGCCATGATTTTGCAATCCCTTGCTAAATGTGAAAGCAGAAAAAAATTGATCATCCTGGTGAGCCATCGCGCCTCAACCATGGCGATTTGTGATCAGGTTATTCCTATCGCCAACGGAAGGATGTCATAGTTAAAGGCTTGTTGAACGTCAAAGTACGGTGGGTTTTTCATGGTGTTTTAAAACGCTGAGAAAATCCACCGCACTTTTTATTCATCTACCGTTATGGCATTATTTATCGCCTGCCAAACTTTATTGTCTTCATGTGGCACGGCATCTTTGTACCCAATACCACCAAAAATAGCCGCCGACATAATTTTTCCACATATTTCGGCATGGAATAATAACGTGTCACCATTTTGACTTTGCTTTGGATCGTGGCATTTTCTTTGGTATTGCCACATTCGCCAATGCCCATCCCTGAGTGAGGAAAATATTTTTGCAAAGGCTTTTTAAATATTTCCTGCCAGTTCGGTTGGTAACCATCATTGTCATCTTCGTAATAGCTAACCAAGACATAATTCAAGTTTTCTTTCATGTCTTGTGGAATGTATCGTTTAAGCCATTCCTCCATGGTGCCTTTCTGCTTTTCCGGTGCGAAATAATAACCGGTGAGCGCTTTCCGCCTGTTTGGATTGAATAAATTTATAGGCGTCATAAATCTTTTGCAGCAACTAAGGCGTCATTACCAAGCCAGTCGCCGTTTATTTCATTGCCGATTTCCCAAATATCCACACATAATCAGCGAGGGCGGCATAAGACTCTTGAAAGCGCTTTAAGTAACTGGCCTTGCTATATTTTTCATGTCATAAGAATCCACCGGCGTGGCCATAATATAAGCAACGTCATGAATTTGTCGAAATAGCGATTGATATTCTTTCGGTGAGACATCTTTTTGACATCACAATTCGCACTGTTGGCTTTGTTTTCATTGCGTTGATGGCTTCTATAATTTGCTCAGTCTTCCCTTCCCAGCTGTCATCCACGGTAATGCCATAAATTTGTGTATGCTGAAAATTGGTTTTTGGCGTATCTGCGTTGGCCGGAGGCAAGGCGTTAAGTAAAATATAAAAGAGTATTGAATAGATTAACGTAAGGCATTTTTCATTACTATCTTCTTTTGACTAAAAAAACCCTAATGTATTTTTAGAAGGTATTCTCGTCGATTGGTTCGGTTTGAGAAAAGAGCGGTAGATTCTCAGCATGTTTTTAAAACAATTACGGTATTATGTAGCAAAATACACAAACGCTTGCTGAGTATGTCGAAGCATTAGTTTTTTGTGATATCGGAGAATCTGAAATGACTTACACTTCAACAAGCTCAGTGACCGTAATTTCAGCTTTGTGCAACTGCTACATAATGTCGAACAATTAGAAAACCCACCGCACTTTTCGATATAACAAAAATCCCACCGGATAACCGATGGGATTTTCTTTTGAATTGCCAAAATTATTCTTTTTGGTAATCTGATCACGGAAACCAATAATCCGCCCCAGATAATGATGAGCGCGATAACCATCATGATAATTGCGTTGGTTGACATCTTATTTTTCTCCTTGTGTTTGTGTGAGATTTTTCCACGGTAAACGGGAAAGTAAGAAACTGATGATCACTAAGCCGATCGCCATACCCCAGCCGAAGGTGTTAACGAACCATTCAGGATAGCCCTCATAGCCGTTTTGCCAACACTTTGGTGGCTTCTTTGTAAAGCATGAACGCCAATACGCCGGTGGTAACCACAGTGCGAGGCTTTCAGATTGCGCCAACTTTGAAAGAGCTGGTTTTCGTTTAAGTGTTCACCAAGTTCTTTTAATCTGCCGGTAACGATAATGGAGAGTAAAGAGAAGAACGCCACAGCAACGATACCGAACATGTTGACGAAGTTGTCCATGGTATCAAGCATCGGTAAGCCGGCAGCCGTACCAAATAATAAGGTGGATGCGACCATCATTGGTAAGCCCACCAAGAATGTTGCGTGTGCACGACGTAAGCGTAATTTTATCTTGTACCGCCGCAATGATCACTTCTAATACGGAAATGAAAGAGGTTAACCCGGCGAAAAACTAAAGAACCGAAAGAATAACACGCCCAATAATTGACCTAATGGCGCTTGGTTAATGATGGTTGGAAACGCAAAAGAACGCTAAGCCGATACCGCCTTTGGCAACCTCACTGACATCTTGTCCGTTCGCGACAGCGATGAACCCCTAAGGCAGAGAATACGCCGATACCTGCTAAGACTTCAAAGCTACTGTTAGCAAAGCCAACCACTAAGCCTGCACCGGTTAAATCCGATTCTTTTTCAAGTAAGAGGCATGGGTCAACATAATGCCGAAGCAAATGGAAAGTGAGAAGAAAAATCTGACCATATGCGGCAATCCACACGCTTGGGTCGGCTAATTTGTCCCAGTTTGGTGAGAATAAGGCATCAAGACCTTTTCTGCACCGGTAAGAACAAGGAATAAACCACCAAGGTAATGAACGCGATCACCAAAATTGGCATGAAGATAACGGAAGAACGCGCCACGCCTTTTTGTACGCCAAAAGAAAGAATCAACAACGTGATAATCCACACGGCAAGTAACGGACCGACAACAGTGTCAACGAAATCCAAAACTTAATGCCACCTCGCTTGCCATCTTAATGTGTTCGTGCAAGAAGAAATCTACCGGGTTGCTACCCCAAAGCAGAACTGAAGGAATAATAAAGCGATAGCTCGCTGCCCAGCCAAGAATAACCGCATAGTAAAGACCGATAATCACATTGATCATCGCTTGCCACCAACCGAAGGTTTCAAAGGCGGTTTTGAGTTTGCGATAAGCTAATGGCGGGGACGCACGAAATTTATGGCCTAAAAGCATAATCCAAAAAGACTAAAGGAATACCGGCAGTTAATAATGCCACGATATAAGGCAGAATAAAGGCTCCGCCGCCGTTTTCATAATAACATAAAGGGAAACGCCAAATGTTTCCTAAACCGACAGCCAGAACCGATTGCCGCAAAAATAAAGGCTCTGCGTCCGGAGAATGTTTCACGTTTATGTGTTGTTTGTGTCATTTGAACACCTGTTAAAAGTTATGTTAGAGAGCCAATATAAATCAATAAAAATGCTAGTCAATAGAGATAAATCACTATTTATATAAAATTTACGTTATTTTTAAATAAATAAATCTTATTTTTTTGGATTTTTATTCTGTTTTTATGGTTGTTTTTAGAATAAAAAGATATGTTTTAATAAAAAAGCCATTTAAAACAAGCGGTAAAGTGAGTAAAATACCGAATAAAACGCTATGGAATAATTTTTGCAAAAAGTAAAAAGCCATTCAAATATTTCTATCTGAATGGCTTTTTATTAAAATATTAAATCAAATTATTTCCATTGATAACCAATACCGGCACCTACGTTGAAATCACCTTGAGTAGTTGCTGCACCACTTACCTTGAATAACACTTTATTGTTGTCACTGGATCTTGAATATCCCACAGCCACTGCACTCTGTCCATTAAAGTTACCTACACCCATACCCAAAAAGATTAGAACCTGGTTGGGTCACTTGTGGGATGTTGGCTGCTGCAGTTGCTCCGGCAATACCACCACGTAAGCGTTTGTCGGTTTTGTGCAAAAATCTTTGCGAACGCTGTCAACGGATCCTTGCATTTCGTTTAACTGTTTAACGTTTACTGCATCATTTGGATTTTTACCATCAGCGACATTGGTTACACGACGTTTAACCTGCTCATCACCTACAGAAACGGTATTTTCTTCTGTTGCCACAGAACCTTGACCTAATGCTACTGAGTTTTCTGCTTTGGCTTCGGCTCCTTGACCGATAGCAGTTGCACGTTCTGCACTGGCTTTTGGCTTTGCCACCAAATGCTGTTGCATTATTGCCCTCAGCTTTTGCCCCGGAACCGATCGCACTTGCATTGCTACCGTTAACACTCGATGCCACAGCATTGACATTTACCATTGTCATCAGTTGATTGAATAACACGTTTAATGCTATCAGCTTCATCTTTAGCTGTTTTTCGCAGCTACCTTAGCTACAACCTCTGATTTTTTAGCATCATTTTTCGCAATAATTGCTTCTTCTTTCGCATTTATTGCACCAAGTTGAGCGCTTTCTGCTTTTGTTTGCGCAGTTTCTGCAGCTTTTTGTGCTACTTCGAGACCTTTTTGTGCAGTAATGGCATTGTTTTTGGCTTTATCAGCTTCTTTAGCATTTTCAGCAGAGGCTATTTCAGCTGTTTTAGCGTTAGATTCAGATTGTGCAGCATTTTTGTTCGGATTGTGCTGCTTGACCGGCAGAAGTTGCAGCAGCGATTTGTGCTGTTTCTGCATTGGTTTCAGAAACTTTAGCAGCCACTTGTGCAGTTTCAGCTCCTTGCTGTGCAGCTTTTTGCAGCATTTTTCGGCCGTTTTCGCATTCGCTTCAGATTGTGCAGCTTTCTTTTGTTCGGATTGTGCTGCTTGACCGGCAGAGGTTAGCAGCAGCGTTTTGTGCTGCTTCTGCATCAGTTTTGGCATTTTCAGCCGTTTGTGCAGATTGGGCGGCTGCCGTTTGGGCGTCTTTTGCCGCATCACGGGCTGTTTCGGCTTTGGTTTGTAGCTTCAACTGCCTTCTTTAGCCATCTCGGCACCTTGTTGTGCCGCTTGTGCATCAGTTTTGGCTTGTTGAGCCGCGTTATTGGCATTTACCGCGTCAGTTTTGGCATTTTCAGCCGTTTGTGCAGATTGGGAAGCTGCCGTTTGGGCGTCTTTTTGCCGCATCACGGGCGGTTTCGGCTTTGGTTTGTAGCTTCGAACTGCCCTTCTTTAGCCATCTCGGCACCTTGTTGTGCCGCTTGTGCATCAGTTTTGGCTTGTTGAGCCGCGTTATTGGCATTTACCGCGTCGGTTTTGGCATTTTTCAGCCGTTTGTGCAGATTGGGCAGCTGCCGTTTGAGCATCTTTTGCCGCATCACGGGCGGTTTCGGCTTTGGTTTGTGCTTCAACTGCCCCTTCTTTAGCCGTCTCGGCACCTTGTTGTGCCGCTTGCATCAGTTTTGGCTTGTTGAGCCGCGTTGTTGGCATTTACCGCGTCGGTTTTGGCATTTTCAGCCGCTTGTGCAGATTGGGCAGCATCAGCTTTGGCTGCTTCGGCACCTGCTGTGCGACTTTTGCTGCATTTTCGGCAGCCTTCGCTGGTTTCGGATTGCGCAGCTGATTGGCAGAGGTAGCGGCAGCATTTTTCGCGGTTTCCGCATCGGTTTTGGCTGCTTCGGCATCACGTTTGGCTTGCTCAGCGCGATCTGCATCGGCATTGGCTGCCGTGGCAGAGGCCGCCGCGGCATTTTTCGCGATTGACCGCATCATCTTTTTGCATTATAGCTAACGCTTGGGCCGTTTCAGCGCCTTGTTATGCCGCTTTTGCCACATCACGGGCGGTTTCAGCTGCCGTTTGGGCAACAACAGCGGCAGCTTGTGCGGTTTCGGCACCTTGCTGTGCGGTTTTTGCAGCACCTTCGGCAGTCTTCGCACTGGTTTCGGATTGTGCAGCTTGATTGGCAGAGGTTGCAGCGGCGTTTTTCGCGGTTTCCGCATCATTTTGGCTTGTTGTGCCGCGGTATTGGCATTGATCTGCGTCAGTTTTGGCTTGTTGAGCCGCGTTGATTGGCATTTATCGCGTCGGTTTTGGCATTTTCAGCTGCTTGTGCAGATTGGGCAGCATCAGCTTTTGGCTACTTCGGCACCTTGCTGTGCGACTTTTGCTGCATTTTCGGCGGTCTTCGCAGTGGTTTCGGATTGCGCAGCTTGATTGGCAGAGGTAGCGGCAGCATTTTTCGCGGTTTCCGCATCGGTTTTTGGCTGCTTCGGCATCACGTTTGGCTTGCTCAGCGCGATCTGCATCGGCATTGGCCGCCGTGGCAGAAGGCTGCAGCAGCAGTTTGTGCGACAACAGCGCCTTGTTGTGCCGCTTGTGCATCAGTTTTTGGCTTGTTGAGCCGCGTTATTGGCATTTACCGCGTCGGTTTTGGCATTTTTCAGCCGCTTGTGCAGATTGGGCAGCATCAGCTTTGGCTGCTTCGGCACCTTGCTGTGCGACTTTTGCTGCATTTTCGGCAGTCTTCACAGTGGTTTCGGATTGCGCAGCGGTTGGCAGAGGTAGCGGCAGCATTTTTCGCGGTTTCCGCATCGGTTTTGGCTGCTTCGGCATCACGTTTGGCTTGCTCAGCGCGATCTGCATCGGCATTGGCCGCCGTGGCAGAGGCTGCAGCAGCGGTTTGTGCGACAACAGCGCCTTGTTGTGCCGCTTTTTGCCCACATCACGGGCGGTTTCAGCTGCCGTTTGAGCAACAACAGCATCAGCTTTGGCTGCTTCGGCACCTTGCTGTGCGACTTTTGCTGCATTTTCGGCAGCCTTCGCAGTGGTTTCGGATTGCGCAGCAGATTGGCAGAGGTGGCGGCAGCATTTTTCGCGGTTTCCGCATCGGTTTTGGCTGCTTCGGCATCACGTTTGGCTTTGCTCAGCGCGATCTGCATCGGCATTGGCTGCCGTGGCAGAGGCCGCCGCGGCATTTTTCGCATTGACCGCATCATCTTTTTGCATTATTAGCTAACGCTTGGGCCGTTTCAGCGCCTTGTTGTGCCGCTTTTGCCACATCACGGGCGGTTTCAGCTGCCGTTTGGGCAACAACAGCGGCAGCTTGTGCGGTTTTCGGCACCCTTGCTGTGCGGTTTTTTGCGCACCTTCGGCAGTCTTCGCAGTGGTTTCCGGATTGTGCAGCTTGATTGGCAGAGGTTGCAGCGGCGTTTTTTTCGCGGTTTCCGCATCATTTTTGGCTTGTTGTGCCGCGGTATTGGCATTGACTGCGTCGGTTTTGGCTTGTTGAGCCGCGTTATTGGCATTTATCGCGTCGGTTTTGGCATTTTCAGCTGCTTGTGCAGATTGAGGCAGCATCGGCTTTGGCTACTTCGGCACCTTGCTGTGCGACTTTTGCTACATTTTCGGCAGTCTTCGCACTGGTTTCTCGGATTGCGCAGCTTAGTTGGCAGAGGTAGCGGCAGCATTTTTCGCGGTTTCCGCATCGGTTTTTGGCTGCTTCGGCATCACGTTTGGCTTGCTCAGCGCGATCTGCATCGGCATTGGCCGCCGTGGCAGAAGGCTGCAGCAGCAGTTTGTGCGACAACAGCGCCTTGTTGTGCCGCTTGTGCATCAGTTTTGGCTTGTTGAGCCGCGTTGTGCATTTACCGCGTCGGTTTTGGCACTTTTCAGCCCGCTTGTGCAGATTGGGCAGCATCAGCTTTGGCTGCTTCGGCACCTTGCTGTGCGACTTTTGCTGCATTTTCGGCAGCCTTCGCAGTGGTTTCGGATTGCGCAGCTGATTGGCAGAGGTAGGGCGGCAGTTTTTCGCGGTTTCCGCATCGGTTTTTGGCTGCTTCGGCATCACGTTTGGCTTGCTCAGCGCGATCTGCATTGGCATTGGCTGCCGTGGCAGAGGCCGCTGCGGCATTTTTCGCGATTGACCGCATCATCTTTTGCATTATTAGCTAACGCTTTGGGCCGTTTCAGCGCCCTTGTTGTGCCGCTTTTGCCACATCACGGGCGGTTTCAGCTGCCGTTTGGGCAACAACAGCGGCAACGTGCGAGTTTCGGCACCTTGCTGTGCGGTTTTTGCAGCACCTTCGGCAGTCTTCGCAGTGGTTTCAGATTGTGCAGCTTGATTGGCAGAGGTTGCAGCGGCGTTTTTCGCGGTTTTCCGCATCATTTTTGGCTTGTTGTGCCGCGGTATTGGCATTGACTGCGTCGGTTTTGGCTTGATTGAGCCGCGTTATTGGCATTTATCGCGTCGGTTTTGGCATTTTCAGCTGCTTGTGCAGATTGGGCAGCATCAGCTTTGGCTACTTCGGCACCTTGCTGTGCGACTTTTGCTGCATTTTCGGCAGTCTTTACGTGGTTTCGGATTGCGCAGCTTGATTGGCAGAGGTAGCGGCAGCGTTTTTCGCGGTTTTCCGCATCGGTTTTGGCTGCTTCGGCACCTTGCTGTGCGACTTTTGCTGCATTTTCGGCAGCCTTCGCAGTGGTTTCGGATTGCGCAGCTTGATTGGCAGAGGTAGCGGCAGCATTTTTCGCGGTTTCCGCATCGGTTTTGGCTGCTTCGGCATCACGTTTGGCTTGCTCAGCGCGATCTGCATCGGCATTGGCCGCCGTGGCAGAGGCTGCAGCAGCAGTTTGTGCGACAACAGCGCCTTGTTGTGCCGCTTATGCATCAGTTTTGGCTTGTTGAGCCGCGTTATTGGCATTTACCGCGTCGGTTTTTGGCATTTTCAGCCGCTTGTGCAGATTGGGCAGCATCAGCTTTGGCTGCTTCGGCACCTGCTGCTGTGCGACTTTTGCTGCATTTTCGGCAGCCTTCGCAGTGGTTTCGGATTGCGCAGCTTGATTGGCAGAGGTTGCAGCGGCGTTTTTCGCGGTTTCCGCATCATTTTTGGCTTGTTGTGCCGCGGTATTGGCATTGACTGCGTCAGTTTTGGCTTGTTGAGCCGCGTTATTGGCATTTATCGCGTCGGTTTTGGCATTTTCAGCTGCTTGTGCAGATTGGGCAGCATCAGCTTTGGCTGCTTCGGCACCTTGCTGTGCGACTTTTTGCTGCATTTTTCGGCAGCCTTCGCATTGGTTTCGGATTGCGCAGCATGATTGGCAGAGGTAGCGGCGGCATTTTTCGCGGTTTCCGCATCGGTTTTGGCTGCTTCGGCATCACGTTTGGCTTGCTCAGCGCGATCTGCATCGGCATTGGCCGCCGTGGCAGAGGCTGCGGCAGCAGTTTGTGCGACAACAGCGCCTTGTTGTGCCGCTTGTGCATCAGTTTTAGCTTGTTGAGCCGCGTTGATTGGCATTTACCGCGTCGGTTTTGGCATTTTCAGCCGCTTGTGCAGATTGGGCAGCATCAGCTTTGGCTGCTTCGGCATCACGTTTGGCTTGCTCAGCGCGATCTGCATCGGCATTGGCCGCCGTGGCAGAGGCTGCAGCAGCGGTTTGTGCGACAACAGCGCCTTGTTGTGCCGCTTGTGCATCAGTTTTGGCTTGTTGAGCCGCGTTATTGGCATTTACCGCGTCGGTTTTGGCATTTTCAGCCGCTTGTGCAGATTGGGCAGCATCAGCTTTGGCTGCTTCGGCACCTTGCTGTGCGACTTTTGCTGCATTTTCGGCAGCCTTCGCAGTGGTTTCGGATTGCGCAGCTTGAGTTGGCAGAGGTAGCGGCGGCATTTTCGCGGTTTCCGCATCGGTTTTGGCTGCTTCGGCATCACGTTTTGGCTTGCTCAGCGCGATCTGCATCGGCATTGGCTGCCGTGGCAGAGGCCGCCGCGGCATTTTTCGCATTGACCGCATCATCTTTTGCATTATTAGCTAACGCTTGGGCCGTTTCAGCGCCTTGTTGTGCCGCTTTTGCCACATCACGGGCGGTTTCAGCTGCCGTTTGGGCAACAACAGCGGCAACTTGTGCGGTTTCGGCACCTTGCTGTGCGGTTTTGCAGCACCTTCGGCAGTCTTCGCATTGGTTTCGGATTGTGCAGCTTGAGTTGGCAGAGGTTGCAGCGGCGTTTTTCGCGGTTTCCGCATCATTTTTGGCTTTGTTGTGCCGCGGTATTGGCATTGACTGCGTCGGCTTTTTGCTCTTTCGGCTAGGGCTGGCTGAACCAGCCGCTGCTGGAGCAGCACTTTGTGCATCAGCTACGGATTGATTAATTTGAGTTAAGGCATCGGTTTACTGTATTTTGCTGCGCTCGCGGCGTCAGAGATGGCTTTTTAGAACTTTCGGATAAACCATAAATAACATTGCCTTGACCATCGGTGCTAACGGATAAATCATTGGTTGCGCCAAAGGTTAGAAGAGTCATTTTTGTTAAGTGACCATTGACCTGCTTGGCCATTCGTTGTTGAGCCGACGGTCTTTCCATTTTCCACGGAAAATGTATAAGTGAGACCTTTTATTTTGGCGCACACTCGATTTCCAGTATTTAATGATTTGCCTAGAGCTCTATCTGCAACTTGTTTAGTGGAATCCGCATTATCCTGGGCTGTTTCCGCTTGTGAAATAGCAGTATTTGCTTTTTCTAATGCTGCCGTTGCATTGCATCGGCCTTATTTGCTGTAGTAACCGCATTGCCGGCATCTGTTTTTTGCCTGAGTTGCGGTATCTTTTGCTTGAGCTGCTACTGAAGTGGCATCATTTGCAAAGTGTTCTGGCTTGATCTGCAACGGTATTGGCTGCATCAGCGACATTTTTTAGCCTGAGTTGCTGCTGCATTAGCTGCATTAGCGGTATTTTTTGCTGAGTTGCTGCTGCATTAGCTGTATTGGCCGTATCTTTTGCCTGAGTTGCGGTATCTTTTGCCCTGAGTTGCGGTATCTTTTGCTTGAGCTGCTACTGAAGTGGCATCATCTGCAAGTGTTCTGCATCGATCTGCAACGGTATTGGCTGCATCAGCGACATTTTTAGCCTGAGTTGCTGCTGCATTAGCTGCATTGGCCGTATCTTTCGGCTGATTCGCTGCAGTTGAGGGCATTATTTGCCACTGTTCTGGCCGATCTGCTGTTGATTTGGCGGTATTTGCTGTGCTTTGAGCTTGTGTAGCTGTTGTGTTTGCTGTTTCAGCAAGACTTTTTGCTTCAGTAGCAGTTGTTAATGCTGTGCTGATGTTGTTTCTGGTTGTTTGATCTGGTCCATAAGTGATACCTGCTGCGGTTCCGGAGACTTCTAAACCATTAACTGCTTTGAAATCTAAAAGCATTATTCGAATTATTTGTCCTAGCATTATCATTGTTTCGCATGGTTTTGACAGTTGTATTACCAACGGTAAATTTATATTCCGTATTGGCAATCTCATTTAGTCGCTGTTGCAATATGATAAAGTTGGCGAACCGTTGATGGCATCGGTAGAGTCTACAGAAATTTTTACCTGCTCCAACATTTTTGAATTTGACGAATAGCGCCTTCTGTTCCACCACCAAAAAACAACCCCTTTTGTTATTCTGTTGAACGCCGCTTGTTCCCACTTCGGTTTTACCAATTTTTAATGCTGTTAATGCATGTGCGGTTCAATTACAGAATAATACGTAACTTCCA